>Ga0316204_10000155_pt1 | contig 283450 bp, 271 predicted proteins | sample 6monrhotite_MG_2_FD_205661 | JGI IMG/M metagenome (GOLD analysis project Ga0316204, IMG submission 205661) | Microbial mat bacterial communities from mineral coupon in-situ incubated in ocean water Damariscotta River, Maine, United States -... | ecosystem: Environmental > Aquatic > Marine >... | reverse complement strand
ATCACCCTGAAATTGACCAAACACCACTGGCAAGCCGCCTTGAATACCCTAAGATCATTAACGGAAAACCCCAATGCTATTTATTGACAAATTTCGTGGGGATCCCCCAGACTCTGACCCCATTGATCCTGGCGCACTTGGGAGTGGAATCCACCAGTTGCCGCAAATATGGACATTAATCATGGACATAATTCATATGAGTATGTTTTCTGGTTCCTACACATACGTCGTTTATTTCCTTTCATTATCTTGTTACAAGAACCCCCTTTAAGAAATGGACTTAAATAGCCCGGTCTTGACGCTTCTTTTGAAGTCGCCGTTTTGTCATTTTTCAAAGAAATATTTAATGAAAAATTATCAATCTTATTATTCTTATTAATTTTAAGCCGTAGAATACTTAATGTTAATTCAATTCCGCGTAGTCGAAAGTGACGTAACTTACCGTATTCAGGATAGCTTCCACACTGGCCAATTAATTGGTTTGTATGAAGTTGCCCCCGACTGTGCCAGTAGGCTGATCCATCTTCATTAAGAAGAGAATATTCACTTAACTTATTTCTCTTAATGTCTAAACGACACGATAAAGGTCCGACAAAAGTAACGCCTGATGAATCAGAGAGTTTATCAAGATATTCATCGCTCCCCCCAATGCATATAAGCCAGTATATGGCTTTACCTGATAGATTATATATCGGTGCAATTAATTCAAATTGTTTAGCGTGAAAATCAAACTTAACTTCAAGCGTAAATTCCCTTATTTCAGGCCAGTCATCGGCAAGGCTGGACTGAGCGAAAATAAATAATGATAAGATAGAAAAAAAATTATTTTCATTGTAATTGAGTTCCTATCGGGCAATTTAATGTGTGGGGAATTTTTATAGATACACTCGTAATTCCTTCATCTCGCCCTGAAATGAGCTCTAATATTAATGTATCTGGAAATCTATTCATCAGAAAATTTTGAACATCTGGTACGTCGTTACTCCCTATCGTATCGCTTATTCCATAAAAGGCCTGTCCACCAGACGTTGTACCTGAGATGTTATCCTTTGAAGCCCGTAATTGAGCTCGATTACTTACCCATTGCTTTGGAATTACCGCCACGGATCCGAAAGTTACGGGAAAATCGCCTACAGAATCTCCACTAAACCCACCAGGATCCCCAATAAGATCAGAATTACCTTTTAAAATACGAGCTTGCCCAACACAAGTTTTTATATTTTCTTCCTTTTTCCGATTCCCCCCCTTCCCAGCGCCTTTCCCGCCGTTCATGCCGGCGGCGATTTCTCTGATTGTGCTACTGATATAGTCATCAATATAAGCCATAGCCTGTTCATGAATCGCCTATATGGCTGCGGCAAACGCCGCCTCTCTCGCCACCTCTCCTGCGGTGACAATGATCTCTTCCATGGCGTCATCGACTATGGACAACCCGCTGGGATCGCGGAAGTTCATGGGGTTGTTTCGGGCGTAGGCATACATGTTGAGGCCGTCTCCGTAGCCGATGGGGTCGGCGCTGAGGAACCTTCCCAATTGCGGGCTGTAATATCTGGCTCTATTATAGTAGAAACCGGTCTCGATATCAACACGCCGTCCGGCATAGCGGTAGGGGTTGCCGGTCAGGTCAGAGCTGCGACCGTAAGAATCATAGACATAGCTGGCCACAACCACCCCATTGTCGCCGCTGGTAGCGATGACCGAGCCTTGACCGTCGTAATGGTAATATTCACGGCTGCCGTTGGCCTTGATCATGGCGATGGGCTGATCTGTGCCGGGGCCGTAGACATAGCGCCGCAGCAGAGCGCCGCTGCCGTTCAGCTCGCTCATGACATTCTGTCCCGACAGAATATATTTGGTGGTGCCATATTGGTTGGTTTTCTCAGTGCGGCGCCCGACCGGGCCGTAGGTATAGCGGCCCACCTCAACCCCCTGTTTCTTAACATTCAGCAGCAGATTCTCCTTCGACCAGGTCAGGGCATAAATCCCGTCCCCGGTCAGGTTGCCCCGGTTGTCATAGCTTATGGTAGAGGTATTAATACTGATGGCCTGATTAAGGTTATTGACCGTTGTGGTTTGGGTCTCCTGATAGATCGGAGTCCAGTCATAGCTGGCCGGTGTGGTTACTTTGCTGGTGGTCAGGCCGGTGGTGTCATGGCCATAATCATAAGTCACTGTCTGGCCCGACATGGTGTTGATGATTTTATCCAGATCATTATCCGGCTCAAAGCTGTAATCGATGCTCTGGCCATTGCCGTAAGTGATTGTGGTCATCTGGCCCAGGATATTATACTGATAGTTCGCCAGTTCCTTTAAGGCCGCGTTCCGGCTTTCCTCAACCCGTTTCATGCGGCCAAGGGCGTCCGCCTCGTAGGTCACGCTATAATTATCGGTTGCCCCATCATGATAGTATACCGTCTGTTTGCCGAGCGTATCATCATAACTGTAAGAGATATCCTTGCCATGAACGCCAGCTTCTTTAGCGGGCCGGCCAAGGGCGTCATAGTCAATGACGACCGATTGCAGCCCCTTATTAACCGCCCGCGCCCGGCCCATAATATCATAGCCATAGCTATAGCTGTCCCCGCCGGTGACGGTGCGGGATGTTTTCCGGCCAAGGGCGTCATAGACCGCCGTAAAGATCGTGCCGGAACGATCCCGATATTGAATAGCCCGGCCCAAAACGTCAAACTGCTGCACTTGCGTGTAGCTGCCGTCCGGATAGATGACTTTCACCTGCCGGCCAAAATCATCATATTGATAAGCGGTGATATTGCCGTTGCCATCCTTGACAGAGGCCACAGTGCCATCAGGGTTATAGAAAGTTTCCTCAACCACTTGTGTGAGAAGTCCCGGAGCCTTGACAGTTTTAACCCGTTGTCCGGCGGCATTATAATAGGCCTCGACTTTGCGGCCTTCAGAGTCAACCGCCCAGTTCTTCCGGTTCAGAACATCATAATGATAGGCCGTGGTATGGCTTTCATTATCAAGGGTTTGGCTCACCCGGCCAAGAGCATCGTAAACCTGTTCCGAGCTATGCCACAACGTCCAGCTACTCCGCGGGTTTATTACCACTCCTGAAGCGGTCCTAACTTTTTTCAAACGTCCAACAGGATCATAATCATATTCAACGTCATTACCAGTGACGCCAAGAGGGTGCTGCACCGCAGTGGGCTTACGCCGGATATCATAGAAACTTTTCTGAATATTACTTCGATGATCGGTAACTTGATTCACATCACCGTAGATATTATATCCGAACGTTGTTTTAAGATTGAGGCCTGCGCCCAGGGCATCCCAATCGACTATGGTTTCCTTGACCGTGCCGTCCACATTATAATTATTCCAGGTGTAGGTTCCGTCAGGCGCCTTGACCTTCTCAAGCAATCGAACCGTGGTGTCCGAATTGGCCCCGCCGCCCGCAACAACAAAACCCGTCACGGTATAATCCTTATAGACATATTCCGTCTTGGCACTTTGGAGTGTCGCAGAGCCATGAACGGCGACCGCAGGAAGGGTTTGTGATTGCGGCGACCCATCTGTATTATATAAATAGGTTGCCTGATTACCCGCAGCATCAGTGACGGAGGTCAGCGTATGGTGATTGGCATAATCATAGGTATAGAGCGTACTCACCGGCAAAAGACTGCTGCCCGCTTTCGGATTCGCCGTGACCTTTGTCCTGTTGCCATAATGGTCATATTCAAACACCGTTGAGGTGCCCACAGGCGACGTTGATTTTTGTGGCAGTCCATTGCCATAATAGCTGATCAGGCTTATCCGGCCCAGTGGGTCCACAGCCTTAATCGGCTGAGCATGTTTATTATAATAGCGCAATGAACTGGCGCCCGAAGGATTAATTATTTCCGAGAAACGGGGCGAGCCATAATAAGTCGTTACCTCGTTCAGTTTATTTTTTTGTGACAAAATCCGGTTATATTTATCAAACGTAACCGTATTCAGCGGCGCCGCATCCGTGCTTTGTTCATAGACTTCCAATGAATAATTACTGGTCGCTTCATGGGCATAGGAGACATATTTCCCAAGGTCAAAGCTTGCCGTCCCTTTGCTGAGGGTAGCCGTAACTTCATATTTTTCAAACAATCCAGACACATCAGTTCTTGTCCCCGCAAATGTGAGAACCCGGCTACTATCATCGGTAACAGTAAGGTTATCCTTTCCCGAGCCAGCTATCTTCAAACTACGGCCCAGATTGTTGCTGACGATTATTAAATTGCTTTCGTACCAGAATTTAACCTTTATGCCATTGGGCCAAGCCCAGCTGGTGATTTTAAAAAATTGTTGATCTATACTCGAATTGGAATTTGTTCTCTTGGTAGAAGGGTCAAAAACCATCTGAACGCCGGCCTTGTTTTCCCAAGTATAACGATCATCATATAAAGTCGTGGTCCCCTGTTGTACGGAAGATTTCATAATACGGGCGGCACTGCCATGAGGTGGGTTATAGCTTCCGTCGGCAAGCTTAATAAAAATACTATTCACATTGCCGCCTGTGATGACAAACATATTTTTAATCAGGGCCTGCCCATACCAATTTTGAACAATCTGACTGGTGATAATCCGATCCGGCGTTCTCGCCGCTGCCAATAGTTGCCGGCTCACATAAAGGCCGACAATTGACTGGGAGGCATCTATAACTGATCTCTGGCCCAGTCCTCTCAAACTATCACTGCCAACTGCAGAGGTAATATTATAATTATGGCTCCACCCATAAGGCGCCGAATCATTTTTCTTCCCCCGTTGATAGTAACGTTTAAATGATAGACTGCTTGGAAATTTTCCCGTTCCCGTCGTCATATATGTGCCACTTTGAGTATAGGTCTCTCGGGCCAAATCAATGGCACTGTTGCTTCTGGGTTCATATCCTTTTTTTATGGACATATAGGCATTATCATAGCTCGTGCTTGTCGCACCCTTCCGCCTTCCAACCATATGAGATATAGAAATTTCACCCCCGCTGTTTCGGTAAGCAAGATAGGGCAAAATGCCGCCCCAACCCATATTGTATTTGGGAATTAATACCGTATAGTCATTGGCATTCGTTCCAATAAACAACTGCTCTATATCTGCTATACTATCCTGTACCAGGGTGAGACTCCGGTCAACTGTCACTATACTTAGCGCCTGCAGATAATTAGCTTTCGTCAAGGTCAAAAAATCACCAAGTAAGGGCTGATTATTTGCACGTTTAAAATAACTCGCAACCGCAGAATCTACAGGTTTATTTTGACTCTCCCCTAAGGAAACGCCTTCCAAAATATTAGCCGCCGATGTCAGGTTATAAGCGGCAATGTCTCTGTCATTATCATTTCCGTTTCGAGCCGTTACACTTGAACTGCTTCTGACGTCTATTGTCGCCGGAGTCACCGATTCCACAGCACTGGTAACTAAGCCTACAGAATGATGATGTTGAATAACAACCTTGGACAGACCTGATTCTATTTTTTGAATCTGAGCAAGCTGTGCCAACCATTTTCCAGCTATCGGTGTAGCTGCTATTGTTCTTACAGGATTAGGTTCATATACATTGCTGACTTTTTCTTGATAAACTCGGTCATCACTTCGTTCCACGTAACGGGAACTATTTTTACCAACGCTCAATATCAAAGCATCACCTCTGGTACTTGCGTAAAAAGATTTAAATTCATGCACCTTATCAGCAAAACCAGAAATGGCATAGGGATGATCAACTTCGATCGTCAAAATTGATGTACTATATGCCTGACTTGTAGAGGCGATTTGATTGCTACCAATTACCAAATAATCAAGCTGGATTGGGCCAACAAAGCTGGAGGGAATAATCTTACTATACATAATGGCCTTCAAACCATAGATTTCATCCGCATAGAATGACTTATTCATATCGGCATATTTCACTCTGAACTTAACCCTATATTGATCGGGAATTTTACCGGTTCCGGTGGTGGCCGCTATGGTGACATTCGCGGCTAAGCTATAGGGCGCCGCGTAACTGATATTCACCTGATCCGCCGGATCAAGTTCCTGCCCGCCGACCACCTCGGTCAATGATTTTGTGTGATGGCTCGCCTTTAGGGTATCAACAAATTTGTTAGCATAGGTGACCAGATCTTGCTCTACTTTCGCCGTGTCAATACCAGATACTTTATTGACCGTCTGCGTCACACCATTAAGTGTGACTGACTGAGATTCTGTATTTACCGAGGCATCTGTCCAGAAACCTGCCGCATTATATCCCATGGCAGCCCCCAGATCGATCCCGGCAAGGACTTTTTGCTTTTTATAGGCAACGTCAAAATTTTGATTTAACGCATATACCCAGGCATGCCCCATTGTAACCGAACTGACATTACCCAAATATGCCGTGCAATTTGATGCCCCGGCAGCCACCACCTGAGTCCCCCCCGTAGAGGATATCGTCGCCGGTATGCCGCCGTCTGCCAATAGCTGGCAGGCAGCTTTGGCATTGGTAATGCCGTAAAAATCATTAAATTGAGTACCGTTTAAGGTTAATGTTCCAAATTTATAATCTGCAACAATGTTCCCTTGCCGCAAGAGCTGTACCATCAGTTCCGATTGGTCAAACGCTGTCCCGTTAAATTCATATAATACGCCAAGCGCACCATTCTGGAGGCCGAATATCGGAACGGTCTCTACATTGTCCCGAATATATTTATACACGCGTTGAGCATATTCCTGATCTGGCAATCTATTCGCGCCCAAAGTCCGTGCCAAATTCTGCACAGGTTCCGTATTGCCCGTCCGCGTAAAGAGATCAGTTCTTACCGTTCCCGCGCCATAATAGGTATAAGCCGTTGCCGGATCAACCAGATCAGCGGACTTGATTTCATAGGCAGGCAGGTCAAGATAGGGCGATGCCGCCTCCGCTGTCGTAACATGAGAGAGGCACGTCGCAAAGGTCAATAGCGCCGTTATAAGTGCGGTTGATTTTTTCTTCATGACTCGTCCCCTTTGGTCTGTGATGACATTATTTCTGCTAGTGCTTTTCTGACTGAAAGGCATTTTGTGCCCCTTGTAATATTTTGCCCTTAACGGGTTTGCTCAATTCCCCACCACGGACCCGGGGAGGGGCAGGACGATGAAGCCGCTTATGGGCAGGACGGCTACGCCGCCGGTGGCGTTGGGATTGGCCTGCCGGACGGGTCGGGACTGGATTTACTCACAAAAATACGCGCACAGGAAGAAGATATTCCGGTATTGCTTCTCACCGCTTATGATGATGTGAGCTTCAGGGTGAAGGGACTTGACGCCGGTGCCGACGATTACCTTATCAAACCTTTCAGGCTTGAGGAACTTCAGGCGCGGTTACGGGCCTTGCATCGCCGAAGAGAGGGACGTTGTGATCCGGTGTTGAAAGCGGGCAATATCACTCTTGATCCAGCGACAAAGATCGTTACGAAAAACGGCGAAGGGGTTAATCTGGGGCCAAAGGAATTTATCATCCTGCAAATCCTCATGGAAAAAAAAGGCCGTGTGCTTTCCAAAAGCCAGATAGAGGATAGTCTCTATGGCTGGGATATGGAAATTGCCAGCAACACCGTTGAAGTACATATTCATGGGCTGCGCAAGAAGCTTGGAAAAGACTGCATTGAAACCATCAAATATGTTGGATACCGGCTGAATGATGTTCGTTAAGCCGACCGTCATTTCGCTGCTGATCATTTGCCTTTTGGTGGTATGGGGTTTTGCTGTCTATATGCTGTATCAACAACATGCCTCCCATTATATGGTTCTGGCCGTTGTGGTGCCGGCTTTGCTTGTCGCTGCTATCCTTTACCTTCAGCATGATATACTGCCTTCCCGTCAGCTGCGCAATATTGCGCTACTGGCCCATAAAGTAAAATCTCATTTAAATGTTGGCTTCGAGCCTATTGACATGGAAGATTCTCCCCAGGAAATAAAACCCTTGGTCACAGCGATCAATGACCTGCTCGGCTACTTCGAGGATCGCTACAATCAGGAACGGGATTTCACCGCCAACGCCAGTCATGAACTGCGTACGCCGCTCGCCGGCATCCGGTTGCAAACAGAAGTTGCCATGAAAGCAAAAACGGCGGAACAACGCGAAAAGGCTCTTAAAAATATTATTAAGGCGGTGGACCGGGGTGCGCGGTTGGTTGAGCAGCTGCTTGTCCTGTCACGGTTAACGACTGACCGCGTTGATGTGGTTACAGAAGCGGTGAGTCTAGGGCGGGTGGCTGCGCGAACAGTGGTGGATCTGATGGATGCGGCAGAAAGAAAACAGATTATCCTTAACATGCGTCATTGTGACGATTGTAACATTCGGGCATTAGAAGATGCAATAGGGATCATGATCAATAATTTTATTCGCAATGCCATTACCTATTGCCCGAAAGGAAGCCGGATAGATATCGATGTGCAATGCCGAGACGGTAAGGTGCTGCTTTATGTCACTGATAACGGCCCTGGCATTCCGGTCAAAAGTCGCGCCCATGTTATGGGGCGTTTCCACAAAGCCGAACTCGGCTCCAAGTTAGGGGCAGGACTTGGCCTGGCGATTGTAAAACGGATTGTTGATCTGCACGGGGCTATTCTGACGCTTGATAGCGGTGATGATGGCAAGGGTTTAAAAGTAACCGTCATTTTTGAGGAATATAAAGAAGAAAAAATTTGACATAAAATTCTGAACGCCCTCATTATCCGGATGTTGCGTTTTTTCTTAAACGGTAAAGAAGGCTAGATGTATCCCAACGTCTCCCCCCCATTAATTGCACTTCTTTATAGAATTGATCCACCAGTGATGTTAAAGGAAGGCTTGAACCATTATTATTTGCTTCATCCAGGCAGAACCCTAAATCTTTGCGCATCCAGTCAACCGCGAAGCCAAAGTCATATTCATCCTTCAACATCGTTGCGCCTCTGTTTGCCATTTGCCATGACCCTGCGGCCCCTTTAGATATTACTTCAAGTACAGCTTCACAGTCTAAACCAGCATTATTTCCAAAATTTAATGCTTCTGATAAACCTTGCACAACACCGGCAATACAGATTTGATTGACCATTTTAGCCAGTTGTCCTGACCCGACATTGCCAATCAACTTGTACGTCTGAGAATATATGGAAATAATAGCTTCCACTCTATTGAACGTTTCTTTTTCACCGCCACACATGATGCTTAAAATACCCTTCTCAGCGCCCACTTGTCCTCCTGAAACAGGGGCATCGATAAAATGAAGGCCTTTTTGGCGACCCTCTTGAAATATTTTTCTGGCTATTGAAGCGCTAGTTGTTGTGTGGTCGATAAAAATACTGTCAGGCTTCATCGTCGAAAAAGCGCCATCATCCCCCAACACGACTGTACGCAAGTCATCATCATTCCCGACACAGGCTATAACGATATCTGCCTCATCTGCTGCTTCGGCTGGGGTTAAAGCAATTTTTCCTGAATATTTTCCAGTCCATTTTTCCGATATGGAAGTGGTTCGGTTATATACCACCAGATTGTGTCCTGCCTTGCTTAAATGCCCGGCCATGGGGAACCCCATGACGCCTAGTCCTATCCATGCAATTTTTGTCATTTCTATTTCTCTTTCGTTTTTCAAATTGAGACTTGATTTAAACCATCATTAGGCGCTAAAATTGATACTATCAACTTAAATAATGACCTCGGATCAATTTATGCGGCGACCTCTTTATATGAATATTGCAGATGAAATTTCCGCTGATATATCAGCGGGAATATTAACGGAAGGAGAGCAGTTGCCATCATACAGACAATTCGCCTACACCCGAGGGATAGCTTCCTCAACAGCAAGCCGCGTTTACGATGAACTGGTTCGGCGAGGATTAGTTTTGGGTAAAATAGGGCGAGGCTCTTTTGTTAGAAATGCAGAAGCCAGAAACAGAACAGCGTTGATTGAACCAGTAACCGTGCCTGTCGATCTTGAACATAATTATTCAATACGACCCCACCACAAGAAAATCATTTCACAAACGTTATCAGATCTAGGAGAAAGCACCGCGTTTGGTGACAGTCTGACGCCTCTTGGAGCCGCAGGATGGAAAAATTCTCAAAAAACGGCGTCTCGTTTTTTACAAACGACAATATGGAAACCTGAATCTAAGAGGATATTATTTTCCGGGAATGGACGTCAGGCGATTATAGCAACGCTTTCTGCCATCACCAAACCGGGAGATCGCATTGGCGTTGAGCCTGTGACATATCCAGTTTTTATTGGCATCGCTCAGAAATTAGGCCTTGTCCTTATCCCAATAGCAATGGATAGCGAAGGGATTGTACCGACGTCGCTTGTTCAGGCATATGAAAAACATGGATTACAAGTGCTATATATTCAACCCACGTTGCAGAGCCCGACGGCAGTGACAATGACACCAGGTCGCCGCGCTTCCATTGCGGATATTATCAGGAAGTTGAATTTACCGACTTTGGAAGACGCCGTATATAGATTTTTAGCAAAAGAGCCTCCTCTGTGTTCATTGGCGCCTGAACAAGTTATTTACATCGATAGTCTATCCAAAAGTATCGCCCCTGGACTTGCTCTTGGTATGATTTACTCACCAGATAATTATTATCAAAAAATCAAAACTTCTCTTCAGTATGGTGCTTGGACGGCACCAGGATTACTGCTAGCGCTAGGGACCGAATGGATGAAAAGTTCAGATTTTAAAAAAATTATTGTTGAAAAACAGACTGACGCGTTATTTAGGCAGAAAATAGCCCGAAAAATATTTTCTGATTTTAACATTTTTGGTGATCTTCGAGCATATCATTTATGGTTGCCGCTACCTGACAATATAAAATGTGAATTTTTTTCCAACCATATGTTAAAAATGGGGATTGCGGTTACAGCGGGAAATGAATTCTCCTCAATAAATGGTATTTCCCCTCATTTTATCCGGCTTTCATTAGCTTCTCCGGATCAGCATACACTTATTACTTCTCTCAAAATAATACATGATCAACTTATAACTCTTGCAAATTAAATTGAACCGAGGTCAATTATTTTATTACTCATATCAATTTCATTTGTATGATGTTAAAATTAAGTCCCTAATTGGCCGAGGAGAATGACATGACTGACCAGATAAATGGAAGCAAAGCGATAGTCTGTATGATGATGCAGTATATGGCTTGGGCAAATGAAGTCATGCTAAATTCTGTATTGGACATACCTGATGATGAAATTGTTAAACCAAGGCAGGCGTTATTTGGGAATATTGCTCACACCTTTAATCATATACTTGTAATTGAAAAGGTTTTTCAAGCTCATTTAGAAGGAAAAACCCATAACTTTACTTCGCGCAATACGGATGAAACGCCTCCATTTCTCGAAATAAAAGAAGATCTTAACCAGCTGGATCAATATTATGTGGGGCTGGCCAAAAGCATGTCTGAGGCTGAGTTAAATGATAAAATTAAATTTAAGTTTATCGGCGGTGATACGGGTATCATGACACCCATGGAAATTTTTCTTCATCTCGCCAACCATGCCACATACCATCGAGGCTTTATAAGCGATATGCTATGTCAAGTACCGCATATGTGTAATTCTAGTGATCTGACTATATTTTTACGTGATGTTTGGCCTGCTGCTTAGTAGGCGGCTAAAACAATAAAACGCATAATTTTTTTGTCTCATTTACTCTAGATTAACATGGTTTATCAGAAATGGCCGCCAATAATCGTTTATGAAATTTTATCCGTCTATGGCGCCAAACTTCCGTCAATGGGTACGTTTTGATTTTAACCAATAAATCACTTACAAGCCCCGGTGATTTTACGCAAACATCGACATTTTTTTGTTATACAACAACCAGAAAAATTTCTGCGAAACTGGTGCGTCGATAAAATTAATTTCAAAGATCGTTCTACCGGTCTGCATCCGCAAGCAAATATTCATCGCCAGCAGCACTTACCAACGGTTCCTTAGATACAGGATGGATAGAGCGGAAACTTTGACAAACTTCGGCCCGCGCCCCGTATGTGCCAATTTTGCAAAGCCCGTATCTGACATACATAAGAATCGCTAGATAGATGATCTCAGGGGAACTTTTGAAATAACGTTGTTATTTCTCTTGCGTTGCAACGTTAACCCGTTGGCAGGCGGTAAGAATGTGCGTTTGCATAATGGCGTCGCACCAATCGCCATTGTGGGCTTCTAAAGCCTCAATAAGTTCCAGATGGTGGGCATTACTGCGTTGTAGGTCCATTGGGGTATAATTCTTGGCGGTTTGATAGACAATTGGCGGAGATACCAATCTTGAAACGGATTGTTTTATAACCTCACTTTTTGTGGCATCAAGTATGGTGTCGTGGAATATTTTATTGGCCGCGATGAAAGTATCGACATTAAATTTAGCATTATTTTCCAACATATTATTGATAACTTTATGTTGCGTTTTTAATATTTCAATTTGATCGTCTGTGATCAAAGTGGCGGCTCTGCGGGCGGCTAATCCTTCAGTAAGGGCTCGAAGTTTAAAAATGTCATTAATTTCACGCGGTGACCAATTTGTCACATGACCCCCCAAATGGGGTCTCATGACAACGTAATTTTCACTTGCCAGTTTTTTTATTGCTTCCCGCACGGGGGTACGTGAGACGCCGCATAATTCGACGAGCGGTTCCTCTTTAAGATGATCTCCAGGGGCGAAATATCCGTCAAGCACGGCCTTACGGATGATGGAATAGGCTTTATCGGCTGATTTACTCATTGTCATATTGGTTATTCATATAAAATTTCTTTTATTATAGTGATTATTGCCTTTGTGTAAAAGTTTTTATCTAGAATACTTAGAAGGAATGACGCGCCTAACTTTGGCGCGTCATTTTTTTATCGCTTAAAATTCAAAGCTTGCTTCTACCCCAAATCTGCGCTGTGATCCTGGATGGTTGAAGGTGCCACCGAATTCAGGAGCCGGAATAACCTCTTCAAGGTATTTTTCATTGGTCAGGTTTGTGGCAAAAGCGGTTAAACTCCAACTTTCTCCCTTAACACCAAAACGCGCATCTACAGTATGGTAGGCATTACGACGGTCAACGGAATAGTCGCCCGTCCCAAATGGAGCTGATGCAGGGCCAAAGACGCTTACCTCAAACAATGGCATAAATATTGTGGGACGCTGCCCCTCCTGTACCGTATGGAACCAAGTTTTTCCTATAAATTGGGCATCAACACGACCGAAGATAGATACGGCATCTGTGATCGGATAATCAAAATCTGCGCCGACATTTAAGGTATAGTCGGGCGTATATGGTGATTTATTTCCCACCGTATCCGGACGGGAGATGTTCCTTTTAATGTCACTATTGACGAAGTTTGCACCACCATAAATACGGAAATTTTCGTTGATATGGGCCGTTGCGCCGAACTCTGCACCATAAATGTCTACTTGGTCGATATTTGATACAACACGAAGCAATCCAAAGGGTCCAACAATAAATTCAAAGAATTGCATGTTTGATACTCTTGTATAGTAACCAGCGGCATTGAATTGTATCCGACCATCTAAGGCATTACCTTTGAAACCAATCTCAAATGCGGTGGAGGTTTCTTTGTCATAATCATCTTTGATCACTGGAAGGGGCACGCCCATTTGCGTTGCGAAAAGAGTGCCGCCCAGGCCACCTTCTATCAGGCCATTGACAAAGATATCCACTGTGGCTTGAGAACCAGAGTTATTAAAACCCCCTGCCTTAAAGCCGACGCTCCAACTGGCGAAGAGCGTCAAATCATCTGTGGCATCATAAGTGACGGATAATTTAGGCTCTAACTGTGAGAATGTACGTTGTTTGTCCGGAAGTGTGCCAGTTGCATTGATGAGGCTGCTCAGTCCGGGGTTAAGGGGATCATTAAAAATCCCATCAAAGTTCAAATCAATGACGGACTGTGTCGCATTGAAGGGAACTAAGCTCGAGACTTTGCGGTTTTCATTATCATAACGCAAGGCCAAGGATGTCTGTAAATCATCATTTACATCATATTGAACTTCTCCAAAAATCGCAAATACCCGGCTATCAAATTGGTCATGTGTCAGGGACGCCGTGGCATTGGGGCCACTAGCATGATAGAGGCCGCGCTGCACCGGGTTCCCGCTATCGCGATTAACAGAAACGCCAACTTCACGATCAATATTAAGGAAATAAGCCCCAATCATCCATTGAAGAGGCTCATCCGTATCAGAAGCGAGGCGAAGCTCGGCACTTATATCTTTCTGATTGCGTAGCTGTTCTTGTATGCCGTCACATGTTGTGGGGGTATAGGCACCAAGGAAGGATCCTGAAAAGTCAGGCGTAAATAAGATACCTACAGGCGATGTCCCAATGAATTGGGGTGGTAGAAGCTGTGTTCCTGCGGCATTTTGTTGTAATACGGAAGCTTGACAGGCGGCATCGTTAGCATAAAAGCCAAAGGCAGCAGAAGCCCCATCAGACATCAAGTTATTTTTAATATCACTATAAAGCATCCAACCAGTTAAGGTCATATCCCCGAGATCATAATCAAATTTGGTTGATAATTCCAAAGACTCCTGATCATTGTCTGAGGGCACATTCGCTTGGAAAAGAAAGTCGAAGTCATTGACATTCTGAAAAGCGGCAGGCGTTCCCGTTGCCGTGGCATATACGGGAAGATTAAAGGTGGAGTTGAAAATAATAGATGTGGCATCGACTTTCCCATAACGCATTTTCATGTCGATGCTGAGGTCATCGCTGGCATCCCAAACAAGACGTCCATTAACGTTATAGCTTTTAGAATTATCAACAATAGCAGAATTTCCTTGGAAGCTATTGCGATAAAAACCATCTGTTTTGCGATAATCACCAGAAAGACGGAAGAATAATTTATCCTTCACCAATGTCCCCGTTGTGGAACCTTTGATAAGATAAGTGTTATCTTCGGCAAGGCTTGCGGTGACTTTTGTCCGGCTTTCGCCATCGGGTTTTATTGTTGTGACGATGATGGCTCCCGCCGCGGCATTCCGACCGTAAATGGCCCCTTGTGGACCTTTAAATATCTCAATCTGGCTTAGGTCAGTATATTCTCGGTTAAAGGCGGCAGGATTGGTGTATAATACGCCATCCAGAATATAAGCAAAGCTGTTCTCGGCATCACGTGCGCCATTGATTCCGCGGATATTGACTTGGGTATCGCCGACTTCGGCGGCATTCACCATGGAAACCCCCGGCGTAAGTTTGATAAAATCTTCCGCACGTTGAACGCGCGCACTTTCCAGAGTTGATTGGGTAAGGGCCGTAACCGTTCCTGGTACATCTGATAGGTTTTCAGATCTGCGACGCGCAGTCACAATAACTTCCTCTATGGCAAATGTTGTTTTTTCTTGGGCTTTGACCGGCATGGCTCCCATGGTCAGGCAGCTTGCCGTTGATAATAATAAGATTGTTATGTTTGTTTGTTTCATTTCTTCCTCCATTGGCTTGTATTCATAATAGGGTGAGCGTTTCTTCAAGGGATAAAACGTCGGCATATTTTTTGTGCATATCAAAAATATTGGCTTGGTGAGCGGATGGGTTGCGGTCGCCGACGGCGTCTCGTGGGACAACAACTTTATAATTATATTGCAAGGCATCGACAACGGTGGCCCGCACACAGCCGGATGTTGTCAGGCCAGTGACCACAAGAGAATCTACGCCGAAAGATCGTAAGTAACCATCAAGATTCGTACGGAAAAAAGCGCTAGCCCATTGTTTTTCAATAATTATTTCATTGGGAAGCCTATTCAGTCGTGAGTCAATTTCAATCCATTTTGATTCAGGGGTTAACATATCTAGCGCGGGAAGCTTATCCCGGAAAACACGCGCTTGATCGGGGGAACTATAAACCACAGTTGTATAAAAAATAGGGCGCTCTTTCTTACGAAAGGCCGTTAATAATTTTAGGTTCGCGGAAATAACATCAGGGCAATCCGTCCCAAGAGGGCTGTCGTGATCAGTGAAGCCGTTGATGACATCAACAACAAGAAGAGCAGGCTTTGCACCTAATTTAAGGCCGTGTCGTTCTAAATCCATATAACGTCTCCTTTCTACCCTATGACCAGTGCGGTGGTGTTGGGGGTTCTAGTCCCGTATCAGACAGACAATTTTCACGCAGATTTTGCATGTCTGGGCCGAAATTAAAAATGCCTTCTGGCGGATTTTTAGCCATTTCTTCACGACGGGTTTGGGTATCTTTGTGATTAACGGAATAATCACTTTCTACTTTGACGCCGTAATTCTCAAAGGCGCCGGCCGCCGTAACTAAGCCTTGTTTTACTTCTAGGGCAATAAGTTCGCTATCACGTTCGAGTGGGTTACCCCAACCACCACCGCCCCATGTGATATAGTCGAGTTGATCGCCTGCAAGAACCTCTACGCCATCACATTTGGCGGGCAAAACTTTCTCAGATCCATCTTTGCGCCTTAAAATTTTGCGTGATCTGGCGCCTGGCTCTCCGCCATTTACGCCCCAGGGATGGGTATACCAACGATCATCATGGATAGAGATGATCCCCGAATTTAAAAATTCATATGTCATTAAAATACCATTTCCCCCACGATAGAATCCCGCCCCTCCGCTGTCGGCAAGTGAGGTATAATGTGTGATACGCATCGGGAAATATCGTTCAAGGAATTCATTAGGCACATTTGTAAAGCCGGGCCACAGAGAATGACCATCTGCGCCATCACCAAATGGCCGCCCAGGGATGCCGCCGAAACCAATTTGGAAAAGCTGGAACCATTCGCCTGTTTTTTTGTCTGTTCCTGAAAACATGAGGTGAGGGCTTGATGAGAAGCCTGCGGCACACATAAATTCGGGTTGTTTTTTGCCTAATAATGCCCCGAGTAAGTCGAAAATCCGGCCTAGCGCATGGGTACGACAGGAAAGCGCCGCAGGGAAATGGGGTTTTAACAGCGAGCCTTCGGGAATGCGCACATCCACCAAATCATAAAAGCCGTCATTGATAAGAACTTGTGGATCAAACACCATTATCATATAGATGCCAAAGAACATTTTTAGCATATTTTCATTCAAATAGAAATTGATTGATCCCGCAGCTTGGGGGTCTGTTCCGTTAAAGTCGAGGATAACTTTCTCCCCCTCCCGCCACATGGTGCATTTCAACTTATAAGGGCCAAATCCGCGACCATCATCACAGACAAAATCCTCAAAATCGACTTTCTCTTCACCAACAGCATTTTTAATCAAATGACCCATTGCCCGTTTGTTCCGCGCTAAAAGATAGTCTGTGGCCGAGATATATTCATTTTCACCAAAGCGATCACAAATTTCCAAGATGCGTTTTTCCGCGACGCGGCAACTGGCGATAATGGCATATAGGTCAGCTCGGCACCATTCTGGCATTCGTACCTGATGTAGGACCAGATTAAGCAGATCTTCCTGAAGAACGTCTTTCTTGTAGAGCTTCACGGGGGGAATACGGATGCCTTCTTCGAATACACTTGTGGCATCGGTGGGCATGCTTCCGGGAACTTTTCCGCCGATATCTGTTTGATGTCCAAACATGCTGGCCCATGAAATCAGGCGGCCATTTTTAAAAATGGGTCGAATAATAAGCCAATCATTATTGTGGCTGACGGCGCCACCACAGGCATAGGGATCAGAAAGCCAAAAAAGATCACCTTCTTCAATTGTGCCGTTGTAAGCCTTTAGGAAGCCGTCAATAAAGCTCCCAAATTGACCAACAATCATTTTTCCCTTACGTTCGGCAATCAAGGGGAAGGCATCTCCTTGTTCGCGTATGCCGGGGCTCATGGCCGTCCGAAATAAGGTGGCGTCCATTTCTTCACGGGCGTTTCTTAGAGCATTTTCAATAATGTCTAGGGTGATGGTATCAACATCAACTTGATGAAAAGGAGTGTTGTTTTTAAGTATTATCTGAGCCGTCATTTCTTCCTCCTTTTATGTTGTGGGGTTGATTAAAATATTGCCGCAGCGGTCAACTGTGCCGATATGATCAGGTAAGATAACCGCCGTTGAATCCATTTCGACAATGACACAGGGGCCGGAAATTTTATCACCAGACTCAAGTTTGGACCGGTCGTAAATTACTGCGGGTAAGGATTGTCCTTCGACCCACATGGTGTGATCGCGAAGTTTTGCTTGATCGGGATTACCATCGCCTTTTGGGATGACAATAGCAGGCATTTTAGCACCTTGAGCAATGGCCACGGCGCGTAAATTGACGATTTCATGTTCAACATCTAGATTGAATGTGAAAAGACGATTATGTTCCTTGTCAAAGTCGGTCTTTAATATATCCAGTCCTGTGTCCTCTTTAAAATTTTGATCATCTAGGGGAATATCCACTTCAAATCCTTGGCCGCGATATCTTACGCCTGCTTCAAATTTTATGGTTTGTTTTTCACGGGGAATGCCTTCTTCTTCAAGGTCAATCATCACCACTTCCCGCATTTCATCCAGCCAGCGGGTAATTTCTTTGTCGTCTGTCTTGCTTATGGTGCGGTTAAAGGAACGGGCATGTTCATAACGCATCTGTGTTGTCGCATCCCCCACGGCACATAATACCCCAGGACTAACCGGCACAATGACGGGATAGCTGCCCATTAATTTACCCACCGCATTGGAATGGAGCGACCCCGCGCCACCAAATCCCATAAGGGCAAAATCTCGAGGATCATATCCTTGTTGCACAGAAACCAGTCGCAGGGCACCATACATATTTTCATTGGCAATATGAACAATGCCTTGGGCGGCTTCTTCGATCGTGACGTTAAGGGCGTCGGAAATGCTCTTTACAGCCTCTTTTGCGGCCTCTCGGTCAAGATGGAAACTACCCCCAAGTAGGGATTCCGGCAGATTTCCCAAAACGACATGGGCATCTGTTACGGTGGGAAGTTTACCTCCTTTAGAATAAGACGCAGGACCAGGAACGGCCCCCGCACTTTCGGGGCCAATACGTAAGGCACCTGTTAATTCAGGCACATGGGCAATGGATCCTCCACCGGCACCCACTGTTTTCACATCCAAGGACGAGGCGCGCACGGTTAAATGACCAACGGAGGTTTCTCGGCGAAGCAACGGTTCGCCATTCTCAATCAGGGCAACATCAGTGGATGTTCCGCCCACATCAAGGGTCAGAATGTTTTTAATATTGGTACTTTCCGCCACCCACAAAGCGCCAGTGACGCCGCCTGCAGGACCAGACATGAGCAACGTAACAGGCGTTATCTCAGCTTTTTCTGAACCGATTAATCCGCCATCGGATCGCAACAGATTAATGCGCCCTTTCATGCCAAACTCGCGTAGCTTTAGGCGAAGATTAGATATATATTTTGCCATAACAGGGCGAACGAGAGAATTGGCGACAGCGGTTAATGCTCTTTCATATTCTTGCATTTCCGGAAGAATCTCATGGCTAATAGAAACAGGAATATTGGGAAAAATTTCACGCGCTATTTCGGCTACCTTAATTTCATGAACCCCGTTAACGTACGAATTCATTAAACATATGGTTAGGGCCTCTATATTTTCTAATTTAAGTCTTGCTAAGGCTGAACGTGTTTGTTGTTCATCAATCGGGGTGATGATGTCACCATCCGCGCTTAAACGTTCCTCTATTTCTATGGTGCATTCAAGTGCGGCAAGCGGCGTGGGCTTTGGCCATGTGATCCATGCGGCCAGTCCGCCTGGAACCAAGGAGCGGGCGACTTGGAGTATTTGTCGATAGCCTTTTGTGACGACAAGTCCCGTCTTCGCGCCTTTACCTTCAAGAACAGCATTGGTAGCAACGGTTGTGCCATGCAAAAATTGTTGAATATCGGCTGCGGAGATATTGGCCTTTTCACAAACAGATATTGTGCCGTCAATTACGGCGATCGAAGGGTCATGGGGGGTGCTTGGCACTTTATCACGCCATGTTTCCCCTGTATTTTCTTCGATCAGCAGCAGGTCTGTAAATGTCCCGCCCACATCAACGCCTAAACGGTATGGCATTTTGTATCCTCTCATCTGTAAAAGCCCTTCAAGGCTTTCTATTATTTAAGTCCGACGATATCCTATGGTGGACTAGTCGGTAATTTTTGACGGAAATCCGCCTGCTTTACTGACCATGGCGGGCGTTGGACGCCCTAAGATGGTTTCAAGAATTTTCGATAACGCTATAATTTTCTTTAAAGATACATTCGTTGCAATATTAGCACGTTCAAACATATAAATCAGGTCTTCCGTCCCAATATTTCCTGTCGCGTTAGGCGCAAAGGGGCAACCGCCAACGCCGCCAATAGAGGCATCAAATATCCTTGCCCCCGCCATATAGGCCGCCCAAGCATTTGCGATTCCTGTGTTACGGGTATTATGGAAATGTCCGCGAAAAGTCATTTTGGGCAGAGCCTCTTGTAAAGCGGTAAATAGGCTAAAGACCTGTTGTGGTGTGCCGACGCCGATGGTATCGGCTATGGAAATTTCATGAGGGTTCTGGTCAGCGAGCCTTTTTGCAATGTCAATAATAAGGTCGGGGTTAACGTCGCCTTCAAAGGGGCAACCGCAGGCCGCCGATATTGTGACTTGAGCCCTCAAACCGTCTTTGGCGGCGGCTTTAAGGATGTCTTCGGCAACAACAATCGAGTCTACTAAGGTTTGTCCCTGGTTCTTAACGGAGAATGTATTGGACGCAACAACCACGCAGCCAACCTCATCTATACCGTGCACGCCAGTTTCATTAGTGGCAAATGCGCGCATATAGCCTCGCATATTCAATGTTAGGCCAGTATAGATGACATCCTTGCGGTCAGGAAGGCCAGAGACCACGGCTTCGGCATCGGCCATTTGTGGAACCCGATTAGGGTTGACAAAACTTGCCACTTCCAAACGACGAATGCCTGCGTCTATGGCGCCAGATATTAAATCTATTTTTTGTTCCGTAGTAAAAATGACGGCTTCATTTTGCAGGCCGTCACGGGCTGAAACCTCCATAATTTCTATAGTATCTGACACAATAGTATGTATTCCTGTTCTTCGATCTTTATTAAATGTGACTGGCACTCAAAGTGATTTGAGAAACGGATTTATAATTTCTGCCACATTAATTGGTGATTGTATACAATTAATAAGATTTTCTGTTGAATAAAATCTAAAATTATTCCTAATATTAACAAAATATGCAAGAAATAAAAGCAAATTTAAGATATAGCCTAATTAGCTCTTGCGTTATTTTCGACTAATTGTATACAATAAAGCTATATTTGGCATTATTCATGTGAAGGAGGTCTCTGTTGACTAAACCAAAAGAGTTTGGAGCCTTAAAGGGGTTGCGTGTGATCGAGGTTGGTCAGTTAATTGCAGGGCCCTTCTGTGGTCAATTGATGGCAGACCATGGCGCGGAAGTGATTAAGATTGAAGCGCCTGACCGTGAAGACCCCATGAGAAAATGGGGGCAGAATGCGGCCCTTTGGTGGCCTGTTGTATCGCGTAACAAGAAATGTATTACGTTGAATTTAAGGGTTAAAAAGGGGCAGGATCTTTTGAAGGAACTTGTCCGAGAAAGTGATTTTATATTGGAAAATTTCAGACCAGGCACCATGGAAAAATGGGGGCTTGGCTATGAGGAACTTAAGGAGGTCAACCCTAGAATCATTATGATTAGGGTTTCTGGATATGGGCAAACAGGTCCCGAATCACGGAAGGCGGGATATGGCTCTATTGGGGAGGCTATGGGGGGGATGCGCAACTTGGCGGGTGATCCCTCCACACCGCCAAGCCGAATAGGGTTGTCCATTGGTGATAGTCTGGCGGCAACCTATGCGTGCCTTGGTGCCTTGATGGCTCTTCGGCATCGGGATAATACGGGGGAAGGTCAGGTCGTTGACAGTGCTATTTATGAAAGTGTGTTGGCCATGATGGAATCTGTCGTACCCGAATATACCCAGACAGAATTTATCCGTCAGCGAACGGGGTCCATATTGCCAAAAATCGCCCCATCCAATGCCTATCCGACGAAGGATGGTGATATATTGATCGGCGCTAATCAAGATAGCGTCTATGTTCGTCTTTGCGATGCCATGAAACGGCCAGATTTGTCAAATGATCCCCGCTATATTGATCATCAAGCCCGAGGTGAAAATCAAGAGGAACTGGATAATATCATAGCCACATGGACAAGAGATAAAACCGCCAATGAAATTCTCGCCTTAATGGAGAAACATGGTGTGCCAGCGGGTAAAATTTTTACGGCTAAAGACATGATGGAAAGCCCGCAATATATCGCGAGAGAATCTATCGTAAAGGTGGAACATCCTGTCTATGATAAATTATATATGCAGAATGTTTCGCCAAAATTATCAAAAACACCGGGGGAAGTTCGCTGGGCGGGCCCGATAAAAATGGGAGCGCATAATCAAGAAGTTTACGGGGATGTGTTGGGTAAAGATGAGGGTGAAATAAAATCATTGAAAAATGCAGGGGTTATTTAGTGTTCTTCGTTTTTGTTAAATTTGATTGATGAAATATTATGCGTTTCTGTCAGGGGCAAGAAATGCCCAAAAGGATGTGTGAGATAATGCCCAAGACAATATATGATAAAATATGGGAAAACCATGTCGTAGAAGACCGTGGTAATGACGTTGCACTTTTATATATTGATCGGCATTTAATTCATGAAGTGACAAGCCCGCAGGCCTTTGATGTCTTGCGCCTTGCGGGGCGCAAAATCCACCGCCCAGAAACCATTTTGGCTGTCCCAGATCATAATGTTCCGACAAAAGATCGTGACCAGCCAAATCCAGATCCCATTTCAGCTATACAATTGGCCGAATTGGAAAAAAATATGGCGGAATATGATTTGGATTATATTTCCATGGATGATGTGCGACAGGGCATTGTGCACGTGGTCGGGCCGGAACAGGGCCTTACACAACCGGGGATAACGCTGGTATGTGTTGGGGACAGTCATACTTCGATCCATGGCGCGTTCGGGGCCCTTGCCTTTGGTATTGGCAAATCAGAGTAGAGCATGTTTTTACCACCCAAACGCTTCAGTTCAAGAAATCAAAAAATATGCGGGTGACTATAGGGATAACTTGCAGGTGGGCTGTTCGGCAAAAGAAATATGAAAAGGCAGGACGTCTTACGCATCATTGCTGTCGAGGCCCAATATCTGCTCTACTGGCTCGGGCTTGCGGTGAAAGAAGCCGGGAAACACATGCAGTATCAGGTGAATTCTATCGAGACCAGAAATATACTATCCTGCCAATTTATCGTCCTCAGGGCTTATAAAGATAAAAACTTGAAATTTCAAAAGAACACTAAAAATATGTCCTAAATACCCTAAAATCTCTCACCGAAAATCTTAATGCAAATAATTAATCAATTTCGTGGGGATACCTCAGCCTCTGACCCCATAAATTTATTATTTTTTTCAAGGGTTTAGAGTTTTTATAGGTTAGGTTTTTGTGACCGTTACTGGCGGTTTGAACGGCTATTTTTCTTTTAGCTTTTCCGCTTCCCGTCTTTCGACGGCCGCTTTGGATAGGTCAGAGACACTGACCCAGGCCTCATTTGGCACGAGGACGCTCATGGAATAATGGGCTATTTTCCAGTCAGTTCCTTGCTTCAAAAGCACGCCTGTTCCCCGAAATAATCCCCATTTTTCGGACTTTGTGATCTCGTCAAACCAGGCGACTTTATGATCGGGGGCGAAGGCGATATGTCGCTCGATGGACTTATAAGTCCAGCCTGTACCGCCTTTAAATCGTGCTGTCACATAGTCTTTAAAATCGGGGTTTAACGGCCAGCGTTCCCAATCGTCGGTCCCCATAAAAACGCCGTCATCGGTAAAATATCCAAGGTAGCGGTCTTTATCCGCCTGTGCCGCCGCGTTATGAAAGCCATCTATCAGGGCGTTAATGACCGCCTTGTCGTCCGATGCCGCCGCCGGAAAAATCGTCAGAGAGAGCGTAACAAAAATGAGGCCTATGATTTTTAATATCGGATTTTTCATCATGTCACATTTTCCCCTTCTGTTTTTTTTGCCAAAAGCCAAAAGGCCAAGCTTGGGCATATTTGTTTAAGGCGTAAAAGGGTTTTTTCCCGTATTTGTGAGACCAGAATTTCCTTTTTTCCGCGCCGAAGGCCCTTGACGATAATTTTTGCGGCCTTATTGACGTCCATACCGAATTTTATATCGTCATCCATTTTATCATAACGGCTGCCGTCGCCGTTGAGGGCATTATGGGATACCGCCGTTTTAATAAACCCCGGCGTGATACATGTGACCATAATATGATGCGCGCGCACCTCCGTTCGGAGGGCGTCAAAAAAGCCCATCATGGCATGTTTTGCCGCGCAGTAAGACGTGCGTGAGCCCACACCGATTTTCCCCGCAACACTTGACGTCACCGCGATATGACCTTGTTTTTGGGCAATCATAATGGGCAGAACCAATTTCGTCAGGGCAATTTGACCAAAAACATCAACCTCAAAGATCTTGCGATAGATGTCCATATCCGTATCAACACAATATGATCGTTGGCTTATGCCGGCATTATTAAGCAGTAAATCAATCTGCCCATAATGATCCATCACCTGCGTAACCGCGCGGGGCATCTGGCTTTCTTCGGTCATATCCAGCGGCAGAATCAGAACATCCCTTGCCCCTGCGGCACTAGCCGCCTTTGCCACCCTGCTTAATTCCCCCTCGCGCCGCGCGGATAAAATAAGCTTTGCCCCCCAATGGGCCATTTCATAGGCCACCGCCTCCCCAATACCAGAAGAAGCCCCCGTGATCCAAACGACTTTATTACGAAACATATTATCCTCCCTTATGGCAAACACTATAAGTGAAACAGGTTTCATCTCAACGTTAAAAATTTAAATGTGTCAAATAGCGGCCTTAGCGAAGTACTATAGGGAAAACGGACAGACCTTTACCGGGGTGGGCTTAAGCTGCAATAACAATGGTTGTTGGGTTTTTAGCCTGAGTAAGGATAGCTATTATGACGGCGGCCAATGAGGCCCGCGATGTCTTCCATAATATCGGTCATTTGATAGTCTTTTGGGGTATAAAGGCGGGCGACCCCCATATCCAATAGAATCTGTTCATCTTCCTTGGGAATGATACCGCCCACCACCACGGGAACCGCGCCGAGGCCTGCCTTTTCCATCAAGGCCATCACATCCCGTACCAACGATATATGCGAGCCAGATAGAATAGAGAGGCCGACCCCATGCACCTTATGTTCAAGGGCAGAGGACACAATTTCTTCTGGAGTCAGACGTATGCCGTCATAAAAGACTTCCATGCCCGCTTGGGCTGCCCGCAGCGCAATCTGTTCCGCGCCGTTGGAATGGCCATCAAGGCCTGGCTTGCCCACCAGAAAACGAATTTCAGCGCCCAATGTTTCCGAGACTTGTTTTACTTTCTGGCGAATTTCCGCAAATTTTTCATCATCGCCGAGGTGGCTATCCACACCAGTTGGCGCGCGATATTCACCGAAGACATCCCGCAAAGCCTGCCCCCATTCGCCTGTCGTAACGCCTGCTTTTGCCGCAGCAATACTGGGTTCTATAATATTTTGGCCTGAGATGGCGGCGGCTTTTAAATCGGCAAGGGCTTTTGTGACGGCCCCCTCATCCCGCGCGGCACGCCATTGTTCAAGGCGAGCGATCTGCTGTGCCTCGGCCTTGGGATCCACGGTCATAATGCCGCCGTCGCCATCGGACATCAGGGGCGAAGGCGCAGTTTCGATAAATTTATTCACCCCAACCACGGTTTGCGCCCCGCTTTCAATAGACTGAATGCGCTGGCTATTGGACTCAACCAACGCCTTCTTCATATAAGAATTTTCCACCGCCGCAATGGCGCCGCCCATGTCTTCGATTTTTTTGAGTTCTGCGCGGGCTTCGGCTTTTAAAGATTCGACCTTTTCATCCATGACTTTAGAGCCGTCAAACAGATCGCCATATTCCAGCAAGTCTGTTTCCATGGCCATGATTTGTTGCAGGCGCAGTGACCATTGCTGATCCCACGGACGCGGCAGGCCCAAGGCCTCATTCCATGCGGGCAATTGCACCGCGCGGGCGCGGGCTTTTTTGCTAAGCACCACCGCCAGCATTTCAATCATAATGCGGTAGACGTTATTTTCAGGTTGCTGTTCGGTAAGGCCCAAGGAATTCACCTGTACGCCATAGCGAAACCGCCGATATTTTGGGTCGGTCACGCCATATCGCTGCGCCGTAATTTCATCCCACAAGTCAACAAAAGCGCGCATCTTGGCAATTTCCGTGACAAAACGCAGCCCCGCATTGACGAAAAAACTGATACGGCCCACCACCTCTGGGAAATCCTCATCAGCCACTTGGCCCCCTGCCTTGAGGGCGTCCAAAACCGCAAGGGACGTGGCCAAGGCAAAGGCCAATTCCTGCACGGGTGTCGCCCCCGCTTCTTGCAGGTGGTAGCTACAGATATTGGTCGGGTTCCAGCGGGGGATTTCTTTATAGGTAAAGCTGATCACATCGGTAATAAGGCGCAGACTAGGGGCCGGCGGGAAGATATAGGTACCGCGACTTAAATATTCCTTGATAATGTCATTCTGTACCGTGCCTGATAAGGCCGCGCGGGGAACCCCTTGTGCCTCTGCCGCCGCCACATAAAGCGCGAGCAACCAAGGCGACGGCGCATTGATCGTCATCGAGGTATTCATCTGTTCCAAGGGAATATCTTTGAAAAGGGTCTGCATATCGCCCAAGTGACAGATGGGCACGCCGACCTTGCCCACTTCCCCTCTTGCCAGAATATGATCACTATCATATCCTGTTTGGGTCGGAAGATCAAAAGCGACCGATAGCCCCGTTTGTCCTTTGTTAAGATTGGTGCGATAGAGGGCGTTAGAGGCCGCCGCAGAGGAATGTCCGGAATAGGTGCGAAAAAGCCATGGGTTATCTTTCTGGGGCCGTTTTTTTGGGGTCTTGTCTTTTTGAGGATTATTTTTTTGACTATTGCCCTTTTGATTTGATTTTTTTTGCGACATTATCTTAACTCCAATAACATATAACTTTTTGCCTAAAATAATATATAAGCTAATTATGACCCATAAAATAAAATATAATTACCCTCTAGACCTTTTTTAAGAAATAATATAATTATTATTGCAACGCAACATAATTTTCACCGCACTATATGTTATTATAGTTACTTTAGTAAGTCTTAGGAAAATAAAATGACAGAGCCCGTGAAGAATGAACAGACCGAATTGAATAGCCTTGACGAATTGAATAGCCTTGAAGGTAAATTCGAAATCAAAGACCTCTATGACGTTGGTGAGATCCCGCCCATTGGTCATGTGCCAAAAAGAATGCATGCCTGGGCCATTCGCCGCGATCGTCAAGGGCCACCTGAACAATCCATGCAGCAAGAAATTGTTGATGTGCCTGACATCGAATCAGATGAGGTTCTGATTCTTGTCATGGCGGCGGGCGTTAATTACAATGGCGTGTGGGCTGGCCTTGGTATTCCCATGTCGGTTTTTGACATTCATAAGGCGGATTACCATGTGGCAGGTTCCGATGCGGCGGGAATTGTTTATAAAATTGGACGGCGGGTAAAACGTTTTAAGGTCGGAGATGAGGTTGTTGTCCATTGCAATCAAGATGACGGCGACGACGAAGAATGCAACGGCGGTGATCCCATGAACAGCCCCTCTCAAAAAATCTGGGGCTATGAGACACCTGACGGCTCCTTCTCTCAATTCGCCAAGGTGCAGGCCCGGCAACTCATGCATCGCCCCAAACATCTGACTTGGGAAGAAAGTGCCTGTTATACGCTGACCCTTGCCACCGCTTACCGTATGTTATTTGGCCATCGGCCCCATATCCTGCGGCCTGGGCATAATGTTCTTGTCTGGGGGGCATCGGGGGGACTTGGTTCCATGGCTGTGCAATTAATTGCCGCCGCGGGGGCCCATGCCATTGGCGTGATATCCGATGAAAGTAAACGCGAATTTGTCATGTCGCTCGGGGCAAAAGGGGTTATCAATCGCAAAGATTTCGATTGTTGGGGGCAATTGCCGCCCGTCAATGACGCCGAGCTTTATGGTGCCTATAACAAAAAAGTCCGCGAATTTGGCAAGGCTATCTGGGCGATCACGGGCAAGGGCAATGACGTGGATTTTGTATTCGAACATCCTGGGGAAGCCACCTTCCCGGTGTCCTGTTTTGTGGTGAAGCGGGGCGGTATGGTGGTCTTTTGCGCCGGCACGACAGGTTATAATCTAACCTTTGATGCCCGTTTTGTCTGGATGCGCCAGAAACGTATTCAAGGCAGTCACTTTGCCAATCTAAAACAAGCCTCCCAAGCCAACGATCTTATGCTTAATCGCCGCATTGACCCCTGCATGTCAGAGGTTTTTTCTTGGGATGATATTCCGCGCGCCCATACTAAAATGTGGAAGAATCAACATAAGCCGGGCAATATGGCCGTTCTGGTGAGTGCCAAAATTCCCGGCCTGCATACGTTTGAAGATTGTGTCGAGGCGGGAAATAATTGATGAGGGAAAGTCTTTTTAAAAATTGCGCTGCCGCCCTCGGCGCGGCAGAAATTTATGCCACTGCCGCGCGGGATAGCCTGAAATCTCATCTTGTGGTGGCGGGAAAGCTCGACCGCACTCTCATGGAAAAACACCAATATGCCTGTCATGGTTTTTCTTGGCTTTCCACTTATATTGAGGCCCTGCGGCAAACCTTAAATTGGGCCACCGCCCTAGCGGCGGAGGATAAATTTACGGGCCTGGAAGAGCTTATTGTCCGTATCGGGTTTGGGGAATATCTCTCTCAAATAAGAGGCGGGATAGCCATGAGCCAGGGCGAAATAATTCGGGCCAATGATATGTGGATCGCGCCCCAGGATCTTGAGGCCTTTCATACCCCAGAAGTTGCCCAATTAATTGCCGAGGGCAACATACCTGAAAACCGTGAAAAGTTGGCAAAACTGATTGAGCATAGCCTTGATACGGGCGCTTTTGGCAATTTGGGCCTAGATGATATGTATGACATGATCAGAGACCAATTCCGCCGCTTCGCCAATGAAGAAGTCATCCCTCATGCCCATGAATGGCATTTAAATGACGATTATATTCCCCTAGGCATCATTGAAAAAATGAGCGAAATGGGCGTTTTTGGCCTGACCATTCCTGAAGAATATGACGGGTCTGGCCTCGGTAAAACCAGCATGTGTATTGTGTCCGAAGAACTTTCGCGCGGCTATATCGGGGTTGGTTCCCTCGGCACAAGGTCGGAAATTGCCGCCGAACTTATCATGGGCGGCGGAACCGAAGCCCAGAAACAATACTGGCTGCCCAAAATTGCCAAGGGGGAAATTCTGCCGACAGCGGTCTTTACCGAACCAAATGTGGGGTCTGATCTCGGCTCCCTGAAAACCCGCGCGGTTAAAGACGGCGATAAATACCTCATCACGGGCAATAAGACTTGGATCACCCACGCGGCCCGCGCCGACGTCATGACCCTGCTTGTCCGCACCAATCCAGACCAGCCCGGCTATAAGGGCCTCAGCATGTTTCTGGCCGAGAAACCGCGCGGCACAGACGATAATCCTTTTCCCGCAAACGGCATGACTGGCGGAGAGATCGGCGTTTTAGGTTACCGTGGCATGAAAGAATTCGAGCTGGGCTTTGACGGTTTTGAAGTAAAGGCGGAAAATCTTTTGGGCGGGGAGGAAGGTAATGGTTTCAAGCAATTGATGACCACCTTCGAAAGCGCCCGCATTCAAACGGCGGCCCGGGCGCTGGGCGTTGCTCAATGCGCCATGGAACTTGGGCTAAGATATGCCACAGAGCGCGTGCAGTTTGGCCAGCCCATCTTTAATTTCCCCCGCGTTCACGGTAAAATCGCCCTTGCCGCCGTGGAAATTATGATGACGCGCCAATTAACTTATTTTGCCGCCCGTCAGAAGGATGAGGATAAACGCTGTGATCTGGAAGCCGGTATGGCCAAGCTTCTCGGGGCGCGTGTGGCCTGGAGTACGGCCGACAATGCCCTGCAAATTCACGGCGGCAATGGCTATGCCCTCGAATATCACATTAGCCGTGTGCTGTGCGACGCCCGCATATTGAATATTTTTGAAGGTGCCGCAGAAATTCAGGCTGATGTGATTGCGCGAAGACTCTTGTCTTAAAATACGGATTTCCGACTTTTATCGTAGTTTTTATAAAAAAAACAAAATAATATTTTGCAAATTGATCCTTTTATATTATAAACTACAGTTATTGAATTATCCCCGTCAGAAGTTCTTTATTCTGACAAATTACTTGGCCGTTCAGAGCTTAATGCTCTGAGCGGTTTTTTTTGTTTATTATAATTTTAAAGATTTGATACTAATATTATCCCAATTATTATAATAACGAATGTTACAATTGGTGATGATACTCTGCTCGGGCGCTTTCCATCTAAAGCATCATAATAGTCAGCTTTACACTCTAGGCACCTCATATACCCATATTTCAAGGGAGGCGCTAAGAATAGAGGTGTTCCGAACATTAATACTATTATAAAAGCCTCAAGAGCACTATGTCTGTTATAGTGAACTGTTTTTAAAGAAGAACAATTTTGGCACTTGTTTCCTTTACTTTCGTCATATTTTTTTTCTATCTGGCGTAACAAATCTCTGGACCGGCCCGCGTCGCTTTCAAAAACGTATAATTTTACGCCGCCGACAGCTTGACTATAATACCATTGGGCGCGAATAATATTTTCATCCTGCAACCAACTATAGATATTATGATCAAGAAGAAAGGATTTCGCTACTATCGCTTCATTTACAGTATCATATTGCCTAATTAAACTTTCCATATTCGTCGCGCCTAATTCAGATCTTCCCTATTTATTATATATCTATTATCCCTGAAAAGCGTAGCGTTAAGGGGAGCCGCCTCGCCGTTAAATCCACCCATGGTCGGCTTTTCGTCTGGGATCATCCACGCCGCCGGTATGTTCGGTGTTAGCATTTTCGATGATAAGGACGCTGCATTCATTTGGCGCATAGGGTTTATGGTCTGTTCCTTTTGGCACAACTAATATTTCGCCTTCTTCTAGCCAGACCTGTTTGTCCTGAAAATCCATTCTTAACCGGCCCTCGACCACAAGGAACATTTCGTCTTGCGAGTCATGACTATGCCAAATAAAATCACCTTCCAATTTCGCCAGATAAATATGGTTATGATCCAGTTCAGCTACTTTCTGAGGTGTCCATTGCGCTGTAAATAAGCCGAGTTTTTCTTTTAGATTAATCGCTTTCAATTCTGATTCTACCTTTCATGTTTTGAAAAAATAACGCACCTTCCGTTTGCCGAGATAATACTGTATATATTTTTCAGCAACAGACAAAATAATATGATGACATATCGTTCATGGCCCATTATATCCCATCAAAGGGGAAACAAAGGAATATCATTCTATGACCCTACTTTCAATTTTGATTATATTGGGCGTCATTGTCACAGGCGCCATAATGGTCATGGGGATTTCTGTCATGAGCCACGGCGGCGAGTTCAACAAAAAAAACGGCAATAAATTAATGCGGGCGCGCATTATCGCTCAATTTACCACGCTGTGCCTCGTGGTTCTATATCTCTATCTCTATACGTGAAAGTAAGGGCAAATGGTTAAATTGACTAAAATTTATACGCGTGGCGGCGACAAAGGGCAGACATCCTTGAGCGATGGTAGCCGTCAGCCAAAATATGCCCTGCGTATTGAAGCTTACGGCACCATTGATGAGGCCAATGCGGCCTATGGTCTGGCACGGCTTCATACAAATAATATTTATGATGAGATGTTATCCCGCATCCAGAATGATCTGTTTGATGCGGGGGCCGATGTGTCCACCCCCATAGGGCCCGTAAAATCCGCTCATGACCTGCGTATCATTGACGCGCAGGTCATCCGCCTAGAGCAAGAGATTGATCAGATGAACGCCGATCTTGCGCCGCTTAATTCCTTTGTCCTTCCCGGCGGCAGCGCAGCGGCGGCTTACCTGCATCACTGCCGTACCATTGTTCGCCGTGCCGAGCGGCTCTTGGTACGCACCTCAACGGAAGAGGAGATCAATCCTGTGGTCATCCGTTATCTCAACCGCCTGTCAGATCACGCCTTTGTTATGAGCCGCCTGCTGAATAATAAGGGGGCCGATGATGTGTTATGGGTTCCTGGGGCAAATCGCTAATCTCACCTATTGTTTTTTATAGGTGGAACAAGTTCAGATGCTATGACTTTGGGGCCTTTTCGCTTGGGCAAGCTCGGCCTGATAAGATAAGCGCCATATAACGCCATATAGATCAAAAAGGGCAGCGCCCAAAGCGCCGCAATGGCCGGGAACCAACCGTCATCCAAAAAGCCCAAAGAGACGAAAATCCGCAAAAAAGCACAGAAAAATAAAACCGCGAAGGAGAGGATCATGGCTTTTGCCGGGATCAACTTTCGGCCTGTATGGCGCAACGTCACCCTTGTCAATAAAGACAGCATCATAAGGCTCAAGGCCCCAACGGTAAAGGCATGAAGCCAGACGTGAGGGCCAATTTTCGCCGTAAAAGAGGCGGCGCCATATAAAATCAACGCCCCAATGAACCACAGATAGGCCAGATGCATCACCACCACCAGAGGCGCATCAAGTATATGAAAACTTCGCCAGCGCCAAAACCGCACCACTTGCACCGCAGCGGCCAAAAACGCGAAACTTGCCGTCAACTTGCCTGAGGTATATCCTTCTGAATAGCCCCCCAAGGCACCGTAGATGAAAAACCCTATCGTCGCGGCAGAAACATACTCCAAAAGCGGACTAAGCACGAGGCCTTCTCCCGTCTTTTGCTTTAAGGCGTTGCCGGTAAAGACCGTCGTCAAGAAGCCGCCCGCCAGGATGAATTTAACCACAATGCCCATGATCCCTATTTGAATGGCCCAAGAGGCCCGCGCCATATCACCGTCCATCACGGCCAAATGAAAAATAACATTACCGATAAAAAGCATGAAAAATATGGGCAAAAGGCCAAGATAATGCTTGTTTTTATTGACCAGAAGGCTCGGTAAAACCATGATCATTGCCGCAAGGAAAAGACTGCAATCCAGGGCCATCACCAGATAGGCCGGCATAACATCCCCGCCATAGACAGCCACGCGGCCCCCAAGCCATAAGACAACCAAAAGAGCCAACCTGCCCCCAGTTATTTCTTTCGTGCCCGCCCAACCCGGCAAAGCCGTCAAAACAAACCCCAAGACAATCGCGCCAGAAAAACCAAATGTCATTTCATGACCGTGCCAGAGTGACAGGCGATAACCTCCCGGCAAGACATCAATCAGCCCGGCATTCGTCAAGAGCCAAACCCCCATCACACCAAGACCATAAAGAACGCCAAGCAAATAAAAGGGACGAAAAGCACTGCGCCACAGGGGCCCAGAAAATCTACCACTGGCCGAGTCCATAGTCACATCAGTCATCCTTTTCTCTCATAAACTATGATGCAGTGATTTTGAAACAATACTTAGCATCTGTCCAATTTCCTAGAAAAAAGGCCTTTACAGACTAAAATACAGCGCTCTACTATTTTTCTCATTTCTAGACTTTGTTTTTCTGCTATAACATTACACATGACATATGTTATTCAACAAAAATTACAAAAATCACTCGCGCTTCATCAATCAGGAAAAACAGACGAAGCCATTAAAGTTTGTAAAGACATACTTACTCTTAACTCAAAAGAGCATAATACTCTACAATTATTAGGAGTCTTTACAAAATCGGTAGGGGACTATCAAGCCGCAGAAAAATTTCTCCTCGCCTCGCTTAAGGTGAATAATCAACAACCTCACGTTCATAATAATCTTGGCAATCTTTACTATGAACTAAACGATCTTCATAAAGCCACTCAATGTTATAAAAACGCGACTGATCAAGAAGAAAAATATGCCGATGCATGGTTCAATTGGGCTGTTATTCTGGAAAAACAGAATAAATTGGAAGATGGCATAAGGCTGATCAACAAGGCGATCAAACATGATTCCAAACAGGCAAAATATTACAATCTTCTTGGGCTTTTACATAAAAAGCTATTACATTATTCTGAAGCCATTTCTGCGCTAGAAAGCGCCCTCGCAATACAGCCAAATTACATAAAGGCAATCCATAATCTAGGCACTATTTATAGAGAAGAAGGGCGTATTAAAGAAGCCATTAACTGCTTTAATTTTGTTCTAAATAATAGCCCTGATCAAGTGGAAACATGGGAAGCAATTGGATCTCTTTACCAAAGTACAGAAGACTTTGACCGCGCCATAGTCGCATACCAAAAACTACTGGCACTTGAGCCTGACAATCTTAAAATTCACAGTGTTTTGAATAATATGATGTGGGAAACAGGTCGTCATGAGAATTTTCTAAAGTCTTATGAATTGGCAATGCAGGCGCGTCCTGATTCACATAATATTGTCGCAGCATATGCAAAAGATTTAGAATTTAGCAACGCCTATGAGCAGGCAAAGGCTGTTATCGAAAAAGCTATAAAAAACCAAGGGCGGCACCCAATATTTCTTCACCGTCTGGCCCACATAAACCTCGTGAAAGACAATAAGGAAAAAGCGCGCACCTTAATGGAAGAAATCCTCCTGACGGTAACCGATAATGATGAATATTATACAGACTACGCACAGATTTTACTTGAAGTGGGGGAATATGAGCATGCCTTAAAACAGGCAGATCTTGCCGAAAAAATTAATCCAGATTTTCAAAAAATATGGTCGATTAAAGGAGATTGTTGGCGATTGCTTGGGGATGAAAAATATCATTGGCTTTGTGACTATGAGACCTTTGTCCAGCCAATGAAAATTAAGGTTCCTAGTGGATTTTCCACTATTGATGACTTTAATCAAGCCTTAGAACAGGAGCTGACAAAGCTACATATTACGGACGTAAACCCACGAGACCAAACGTTAATCGGGGGCACTCAGACGATAGGTGACCTTTACCTTAACCGGAATCCCATCATTCAGAAACTCAGGATTGCCGTATTAGAAGCCGTCATATATTACATTAGAGGCTTACCCAACGATGAAACACATCCGCATTTAAGACGCAAAACAGAAATGCTGCAATTTGCAGGTGCATGGTCAGTACGACTTAAGAATGAAGGATTTCATGTTAATCATTATCACCCAAAAGGATGGATAAGTGGCCCTTATTATGTAAAACTTCCCTCTGTTGTGAATAACAGCACATTTGATGGAGAAAGGCCAGGATGGGTTAATTTTGGCGCAAGCCGTTATGGGCCAAAAGAAGATAGAAAGCCAGAAAGAATAATAAAACCACAAGCTGGGATCCAAGTATTTTTCCCATCTTACATGTGGCATGGTACTAATTCATTTCAATCCAATGACTTTCGTATGACCGCCCCATGTGACATTATTCCAAAGTAATATCCGGTCATGGCAATAGTCACTTATTATATTTCATAAACCTTAAAATTGATTCGATTTATGAACGCGAATATTATTCTAATTTTTTTAAAAAAAACGCAATAAAATTTCAACCTCTGATCCCTTATGAAATAAGACAATAAAGTGATTTCGATTTCAGAGAATTATTTTGTTCCACCATCACAAAATTTTATGCGTTATTTTACTATTTAATCAAAATATAATTCTGTATTTAATATTTATTTTTATAGTTAATTTAAGGCGCCTTAAACTGTGACAAAAAATCCCCTCCTATGTGATAAAAAAATCACAGTTTCTATATGAAAGGAATTGACCAAGATTCAGCATAATGCTAGCGTTTGGCAATCATTTCCTGCTTAAGCTGAAAAATTCTTTAAAATAGAGCGGTTAGATGATCAAGATTTGGATGTTTTTTATCTGTGTGGATATAAAAAATAAGAACAGCCATAAATATTAACATGTCTGGGATGGACGTTGACGCAAAAGATCATGAGGAGGCCTGCCAAAATTTAGCTGTTTTTATGCTTTCTTTCTATAAATTGAAAAAGAAAAGCAATGATTGTAAGCCAAAAAACAAAAACAGCCCGTCCCACAATTTTAACTTTCTACGGAGGAAATAATATGAAGAGCGATTTTACCTCGCGTCTAAAATATGGTGTTTCAGCAATTGCTGTTGCCGCTATGCTACCTTTAACTATACAAGCATCCTATGCTGCTGATGCTGCTGCGGCCAAAGATGAAATGACCCTAGAAGAAGTGACCGTTACCGGCTCGCGCATTAAACGTCAGGAACTGACATCAAACTCACCTATGGCTGTTTTAGGCGAGAATGAAATTAAACTTTCTGGTAATGTAAACATTGAGCGTATCATAAACGAATTACCTCAGGTCATGCCTGCGCTAACCAGTTCATCAAATAACCCAGGTACTGGGGCTGCAACTATTGATCTACGTGGTCTTGGTTCTAACCGTACTTTGGTATTGGTTAATGGTCGTCGTTACGTCCCAACAACTTTGGACGGCGTCGTTGATGTCAACCAAATTCCTGCCTCTCTCGTTAAAAGAGTTGAAGTGGTTACTGGTGGTGCTTCTGCTGTTTATGGTTCTGATGCTATTTCTGGTGTTGTTAACTTTATATACAAGGATGACTTTCAAGGCCTTCAATTTGATTCATCATATGACACAAGTTCAAAGGGTGACGGACAAATATATAACACTAGCCTGACAATCGGTGGTAACTTTGCCGATGACCGCGGTAATGCTGTTATTTACGTTGGTTACAATAAACGTGAAGGTATTTTTGCGGGTGACCGTAAAAATTCTACACAGGCTCTTGGTGAATCCGCTTTTTGTTATTCTGGCGCTAGTCCTTCCGTACTTGAGGGTTGTGGTTCATCACGTATCCCATCTACTTATGCCGATAACTTAGGCGGTACTTTCACGCCAGAAGGCGACTTCACAGGCAATGTATTCAGTGGAGAAAAAGGCGTTGGCTTATATCCATTTGGTTATAATTATATGCCCGTTAACTATCTGCAGCTTCCACAAGAGCGTTGGTCTGCTGCGGCCTTAGCGCATTTTGACATTACAGAAAATACAACTGCCTACACTGAAATGTCATTTGTGCAGCATAACACGCCACAACAACTGGCGCCAACACCAGCCGAAATTAAAAACTGGCACTTTAATTATCAAGATAACCCTTACTTAACGGCGGGTTCAAAAGCAGCTTTCGCTGGTCTTGATGATGGCTCAGGAAAAGATCTTATCGCAGGTGACGGAACTGTGTTCCTTTCAAAAGTCCGTAGGCGTTTAGTTGAAAACGGTCCGCGTTTCGCAGATTCTGAGTTCACAGCTGCACGTATTGTGGTCGGACTTAAAGGTGACATCAGCTCCAATTGGGAATATGATGCTTCCTTGAATTATGGCCGCGTAGTTAATAGTAATGTTCTCTTTAACGATGCGTCTGATAGCCGGTTCAAAGATGGCCTTAACGCAGGTAAGGCTAACGATGGTTCAATCCATTGTTTGTCACAGCTTGATGGAAGTGGTAATTTCGATACGTCTCTAGACCCAAATTGTGTGCCTGTAAATATCTGGGGTGCGGGTACCATGACTGGCGCTATGGTAAAATACACTGCCCAGGATTCTATGGCACGGACAACTTATCAGCAACTAACTGCTGAAGCAGTTATGAACGGCGTTATAGCTCATACTGACGCAGGTGACATTAGTACAGCCTTTGGTGTGTCATACAGGACTGAAAGTGCTCAAGCAGCACAGGATAATCCTTCTGCAACTGGCGACTTGCTAGGTTTCAACGCTCAGGTTGGTACAGATGCTGGCTTTAACGTAACTGAAATTTTCGGTGAAGTTTTAGTCCCATTGATTTCTGGTGCACCTGGTGCTGAAAAACTAGAATTGACTGGTGCAGCCCGTTATTCTGACTATTCAACAATCGGTGGTATTTCTACGTATGCGGCGGGCATTAACTGGGTTCCAGTTAATGATATCCGTATCCGTGCACAATACCAACGTGCCGTGCGCGCACCAAACATTGGCGAATTATTTGGTGGTAGATCACAAAGTTTCCCGAGTTACAAGGATCCCTGTAACTCAGCTAACGGATTATCTGCTGAACAACAAGCTTTCTGTATTGCATGGGGCGTTCCTGCTGGTTTAGCTGCCACATTCAAGCAAGGTGATAGTCAAGTAGAGACTTGGTTTACGTCTAGTAATAACCTAAAAGAAGAAACTACTGATACTTTCACTATTGGTGCGGTAATTCAGCCAGAAGCTGTTGAAGGACTTAACATTACCGTCGATTACTATAACATTAAACTAACCAATGCTATTGGTTTGTTTGGCGGAAGTGCTCAAGGTAATATCAGTGGTTGTTTTAGTTCACTTGACCTAACCAGCCCATCCTGTATCAATACTCTGGGTGATGCTGGACGTAATCCGTTGGGTGACTTGGAAGGAATGACAATTGGTAGCGCCAACCTTGCTACTGCGAAAACTTCTGGTATCGATTTTGATATCAGTTACAGCATGGAGTCCGACAGTCTTGGTATTGGTGAAGATTCAGCAACGCTGAGTGTCCATACTCGCGGTAACTATCTTCTTTCTATGGAATTTCAAAGTGAAGCTGGATCAGATTTCCTATCATGTAGAGGTATTTACGTATGTTGGAATAATCCATTCGCCACTTCAGGCACATCACCTGAATTTAAGACATCAACACGCTTCTCATATCAAAGTGGTGACTTTGCGGTGAACTTAGATTGGCGTTATATTGCAGGTACGTATTCATCTGATTTCTCTGATGATCCAACATTAAAATTAGGTGATGTTACTGGACAAGTTCTAGCTAATCAGAAACTAAGTAGTACTAACTATTTCGATATGTCTGCTACCTACAATATTAGCGAAAACTTCACTTTATATGGTGGTGTTGAAAATATTTTCAATAAGCAAGCTCCATTGATTGGTGAACTTTACGGTATGCAGAACAATACTGATCCATCAACATTTGATACAGTTGGAACACGTTTCTATTTAGGAGGAACAGCTAAGTTTTGATATTTAGAATTTAATTAAATCTTTTAAACGGCGGTCTTTGGACCGCCGTTTTTTTATATCATCATACAAACAAAAAAGATCCGTGTTGTCGCTGGTAGGCGACGATATTGATGGTCCGTTGTTCGGGTATCATGATATGGCGGCGGTGATCCTTTGAATGATTGCTTTTACGATATGGTCATTGGTTCCTAGGGGCGGGGCTTGGTGGAAGGTGAAATTTTTGTATTTCATTGCCGCCTTGTCCACCTCGGCACTGATGCCCGATAACAAGCGCCCGGAAAATAGGAGAAAAGGCAGAACCACCACATGGGGATAATGGGATTGGGCCGCTTGTATGAGGGCCTTAGGCAAAAGCGGGGCGCTTTCAAAGCTGTAACAATAGCGGCTGTCGCCAAAGTCAAAAATATCGTGAAGCTTTCGGCATAAATTTATCGTTTGATCCGCGACCATTCTGTCTTTTGAGCCGCGTCCAACCACTAATAATTTACAGTCATCGAGGTCATACTCCGGCAGGACAGATTTTATGGCCTGTACGGCGGAATCAATGACGGGCGGGCTAAGCCCTAAATATGAGCCATAATGAAGGCGCACATCGGGGTGGTTACGTTTAAAATTTTCCAGTATTTCAGGAATATCATTTATGGTATGGCCAGCCTTATATAGGGTGAGAGGCTGAACAATGATTTCCCGCGCCCCGTGATCATAAAGGCCCTGCAAGGCCGCCAGAATTGTAGGGGCGTTAAATTCCAGAAAGGCGCCTTCAATTTTTTGTGACGGCAGCGCGGCCTGCACTTTTTGAAGCAGGCGGCGGAATTCAAACGTGCCTTCCGCTGATCGGCTCCCATGTCCGCATAACAGAACGGCAGGGAGGGAATTTTTTTCTATTTTAATCATGGGCCTAGTTTAGGGGGCGCAATATTATATTCAACAGGTGTTTTAGAGAAATTTATGGGGTTGGCGACTATTGGGATAACGGTGCCATCTGGGCGCGTCATATCACGCCTTATATTTCGATGAATAACCTGTGGATTTTGAAACGCTTGCTCAATGGTATTAACTGGGCCACAAGGGATGTTATTTTCTTCGAGGTGGCGTATCCAATCCTCGGTCGTTCTTTCGCGAATCAAGCTTTCAAGTAAGGAAATAAGCTTGTCTCGATTTTTGACCCTAGCCCCGTTATTCTGATATTTTTCATCATCGGCTAATTGCTCCTGGCCAACCAACATACAAAAACGTCTGAATTGATGGTCATTCCCAATGGCCAAAATCAGGTAACTATCTTTTGTTGCCATCATTTGATAGGGCACAATATTGGGATGGGCATTGCCCAAGCGCTGGGGCGATTGACCGCTCAGCAAATAATTGGCATTTTGGTTTGACTGGATGGCCATTTGGCAATCGAGAAGGGCGAGATCAATATATTGGCCTTCCCCTGTTTTATTCCGATGGGCAAGCGCGGCGAGAATCCCAATAGCGCTATACATCCCCGTGACAAGATCCGAAATGGCAATGCCCGCTTTTTGTGGCCCGGCGTTTGGCAATGAATCACGTTCCCCTGTGATGCTCATCATGCCGCTCATGGCTTGAATGAGAAAATCATATCCCGCTTTATGGGCATAGGGCCCTGTCTGACCAAAGCCGGTGATGGAGCAATATATTAAGCTGGGATTGATTTTCTTTAAGCTATCATAATCTAGCCCATATTTTTTAAGGCCGCCCACTTTGTAATTTTCCACAAGAATATCGGCGTTTTTTGCCAAGGCGCGGATTTTTTCTTGGCCATCCTTTGTGGTGATATCAATTTGCAGGGTATTTTTATTACGATTGGTACAGAGAAAATATCCCGCATCGCCCTCACCACCGTCGGGATTGGTGATAAAGGGCGGGCCCCATGCGCGGGTATCATCCCCACGATTGGGGCGTTCAATCTTGGTAATATCGGCCCCAAGATCCCCCAGCATTTGGGTTGACCAAGGGCCGGCTAAAACGCGGCTTAAGTCCAAAACTTTAACATGAGAAAGAGGGCCTGACATCATATACCGCCTTTAAATTTTAATCGTCAGACCCAAATTTAATGCCTTGGGCTAAGGGAAGCGCCGTGGAATAATTTAGGGTGCTTGTCATGCGCCGCATATAGGCCTTCCAGCTGTCCGATCCGCTTTCGCGGCCGCCGCCGGTTTCTTTCTCCCCGCCAAAAGCGCCGCCAATCTCAGCCCCGCTTGTGCCGATATTCACGTTGGCGATGCCGCAATCGCTGCCAAATTCGCTGGTGAAAATTTCAGCCTCTAAAACATTGCGGGTAAAGATGGCAGAGGATAACCCCTGCGGCACGTCATTCTGCCGGGCGATGGCGTCGTTAAGGTCGGTATATTTAAAGATATATAGGATGGGCGCAAAAGTTTCTTCCTGAATATTATCCCCTTCCTTTGTCATCTCTACGATAGCTGGATTAACATAATAGGCCTCGGGATATTTCTCTTTTAAGGCCCGGCCGCCGCCGACAATTTTCCCGCCTTTTGATTTGGCTAAGCCAAGGGCGGCTTCCATATTGCGGAAAGCCGGCTCATCAATCAATGGCCCAACCAGTGTTGCCGGATCAAGCGGATCCCCTATGGCCAGCCCCTGGTATGATTTTTTCAAGCGGCTGACTAATTGGTCATATACGTCCCCATGAATAAAGACGCGGCGGGTTGAGGTGCAGCGCTGGCCACATGTGCCAACGGCCCCAAATAAAATGCCCTGAAAAGCTAAATCAAGATCCGCAGATGGGGCCACGATTATGGCGTTATTGCCGCCAAGCTCTAAAATGCTTCGTCCGAAACGGGCGGCAACTTTGGGGCCAACGATGCGGCCCATGGCGCAGCTGCCCGTGGCGCTGATGATCGGGACACGCTTGTCTTCGACCATGATTTCCCCGATGTCGCGCTCGCCAATTAATGTTTGGCTGAGGTTTTCAGGGGCGTCATCGCCAAAGCGCGCGCGGGCTTCTTCAAATATTTTTTGACAGGCAAGGGCCGTCAAAGGGGTTTTCTCCGAAGGTTTCCAGATAACGCTGTCTCCGCAAACAAGGGCCAATGTGGTATTCCATGCCCAAACGGCCACAGGGAAGTTAAAGGCGGATATGATACCCACAGGGCCCAGTGGCTGCCAATATTCCCGCATTTTATGAAGCGGACGTTCGGAGGCTATGGTCAAGCCGTAAAGCTGACGACTAAGTCCCACAGCGAAATCACAAATATCAATCATTTCCTGAACTTCACCAAGGCCTTCTTGGTATATCTTGCCGCATTCAAGGGCAACCAAAGAGCCAAGGGCGTCTTTCTTTTCCCGTAAAATTTCGCCCAGAAGACGCACCAATTCCCCGCGCCGTGGGCCAGGAACCATGCGCCATTTTTTAAAAGCAATAGCAGACGCGGCGATCTTATTGAGGGCCGCCGCCGCACTATCCCTATGAACCATTCCAATTACCGCGCCGTCCCGGGGGCTATAAACGTTTAAATCGCCGCCCTTAAGGTCAATATCGGTCAAATTGAGCTGGGTAAATATTTCTTGAATATCCATGATCTGTCCTATGATGATATGTTACGTTAAATTATGTTATATGTCCTTAAATCTATAAAAAATGAACATAAGTCAATATATTTTGAACAAAAGGGCGTATTTTATAAACTTAGTTAAATAGCCCGATTGAACTTTTCTGATAAAATAATATGACTTTCCGTTTTTATAATGCCATCCATCATGGCAATATCAGTTAAAATGCGATCCATATGTGAATTTCCGTTGGTTCGGACGAGGGCAATAAAATCATAGAGGCCCGCGACGGTGACAAGAGACTCTATCTCGGCCATGGCCCGCATTTTTTCTTCTATGTGGGGGGCTTTTTTGGGGTCTCGCGTAATAAGAACGTAACATATGGACTTGTTTTCTGCGGCATTTCTTTTTAATTTTACAGTATAGCTATCAATGATTTTATCCTCTAACCGGGCAAGCATCATATGTATGGTGGATCGGGCGAGATCCAGTTGGCGACCTAATTCCGCCGCGCTCATCCGGCTATTCACTCTCAATAAATCCAGAAGCTGTTGTTCTTTATCTTGTAACGGCATAATGGGCTTTCTTTCTGGCTGATATATGATTGGACTTATGGTTATTATATAGCGCAATTGTAGATTATAATCAAAAAAATGTATGGATATGGCACTAAAAAGCCATTAATTGTTATTTTTTCTACATTATTTATGACCATAGTAAGCAAAGGAATGAATTGTTCTAAAAAATAATTTCTGTTACCCATAGGTTGGTATCAGGCTTAGAAAGTGAGACGGCAGGGATATGACGGCGCAGAAGGAAAAACCAGTAGTGATTATGGGCGGCGGCCCGGCAGGGGTCTTTACGGCTTGCGGATTGGCCCGTTTAAACATTCCGGTCATGATCATAACGCGTCCACGGCCCTTCCCCGCTTGGGAAGGTCTGTCGGAACGCCCCTATGGGAGTTTGCAGTATTTTGGTTTTAAGGAAGCCGTGGCCAGCATCGGGCCAATGGTTGAACGGACAGCCCATTGGAATGGGACCTCACAGGTTCAAAACCGTGAATATATTCTGAACCGTCATGCCTTCGATATGGCCTTGCTGCAAGATGCCCGGCATCACGGGGTTCAGGTGAGTGATGGCCGTATTGACAAGACCGAACGCTTAGCCAAAGGCAAAGGGTGGCAAGTTTCCTATATGACGCGCCAAGGCCCTGAAACGGTGACGACGGATTTTTTGGTAGAAGCCAGAGGCCGCGAGTCAAAAATGGGCCGCAAACAAATGCCGGGCGAGGGCGTTTTTATTACGGCCCCCGCCACGTCGGCCCTGTTGAAATCTTATCACGTTCCCTCATCGCTCGCCGCCGCAACATCGGTGGCGTCTTTCCCCAAGGGGTGGGCATGGTATCTGCGGGATGGCTTAGGCATGGCTATTCTTCAGATATTCCTCAGCAGTGAAAAGGGTGAATTGCCGCCCAAGGCTGATCTCGGTCATCATTTTAGTCAGATGATCGCGCTGATCCCAGAGGCAACAGAATGGCTGCGCGACGCCCGGCCCCATGACAGCATTGTTTCCGTACGGAGCGCCGCCGCCGCAAAAACCTTACCGGTGGGCGGCGCAGATTTTCTGGTGGTGGGCGATGGCGCATTAGCCCTTGACCCTTTGTCTGGCAATGGTATTTTCTATGCCTTAGGCGGCGGCCTTGCGGCGGCTCCTGTCATAAATACCCTGCTGAACAGACCAAAAAACGGCGATTTAGCTCTGAAGTTTTATCAGGAACGTCTTGATTTTTCTTTCAAAAGCGGCTGTATCATGGGGCGGGAATTCTATGCTGCGGAGACACGCTGGCCCGAGGAAAATTTTTGGAAAGCCCGAAGCCATTGGCCCTTGGGCGAGGAAACGTCACATCCCGACCCCTTGTCAATGCCCGCAAAAATTTGTAAAAAGCCCGTGGTTAAAGAGGGCTATATTGCCTTGGAAGATGTCATCGTTACCGCAGATCATCCGCGCGGCATTTGGATGTTGGACGGCGTACCGCTTGCGGCCCTTGCGGCGTTACTTAAATCAGGATCGCGGAAAGATCACGATAACGCTGTGGCGCTCGGCACTGCCATAGAAGATATCGCCCAAGCCCGGGCATGGCTCATGTCGCGGCATCTCATATGAGAAAGAAACAGAATTTTGACGGAAGCAAATAAATATAAAACCAGACGGCAACATGCCTTGCATTGGCTGAGAAAATTCGTTGGGCCAGAGGTAAGGCTGTTAGCTGTTGTGATGCTCTTGGCGGCCTGTATGACGGCTTTTGCCCTCGCCCAACCCTATTTTACGAAAATGTTGATTGATGAGGGTTTGATGGCCGGTAATATGGATATGGTCATCCGTTTTTCTGTCTTGATCATCCTGATGTCATTGGTGGTTTTTGGGGTGAGCGGCCTGAACAGATGGCTTTATGTTGGTCTGTCAGGACGCATCTTATTTCGTTTGCGAGAAGATGTTTATCGCCGCCTGATAACGCTGGCCCCGGATTTTTTTGGCCGCTGGCGCACGGGCGATATTGTCTCACGCCTTGACGGTGATGTGGCCGAGGTTCAGCGGTTTTCCACCGATAGCCTCTTGGCGGTGGTGAATGGCACCTTGGCCTTGGTCGGAAGTCTGGTGATTATGTTGCTGCTCAGCTGGCAATTGACGCTTGTGGCCTTTGCGCTGCTGCCGCTGCAGGTTATTTTCCTGCGTTATATGCGGCCAAGAGTGGAAAAAGGCAGCCGAAAATTACGGGAAAGATCCGCAGATGTGGGGAGTTTTTTCTTTGAAACCCTCTCATCGGTCAAATTTATCCAGTCCATGTCAGGCGGCAATCGAGAGGCGGCGCGCTTATCCAACCTTAATTATGCTTACCTTGATGATTTATTACATTTGCAGATCATCACGCATGTCACGGGCGGCGTGCCGGGCTTGCTCACCAGCGCGGCGACGGCCACGGTCTTTATTATTGGCGGCTATTATGTGACCTCAGGCGCGGCGACCATTGGCACATTGATCGCCTTTTCCGCCTATATGGCGCGGGCGACTGGCCCTATTCAGACATTTCTGGGCCTTTATGTCGCCTACCAACGGGCGATGGTGAGCCTGATCAGAGTGCAGGAATTGCGGGATCAGAAAGCCACTATTCAGGACCCAAAAGAGCCGATCGTCATCGGATCTCGCGCGGCGGGCGAGATAAAGTTGGATCGGGTCAGTTTCTTTTATGATGAGGCGGAAACCATTGGGCTGCGGGATGTCTCGCTCCATCTTCCGGCGGGGCAGAAAATATTAATCACCGGGCCATCAGGGGCGGGGAAATCCACCCTGATTGCGCTCTTGCACCGTCATTATGATCCCAAGGAAGGCGGCCTTACATTGGACGGCGTGCCTTATCCGGATATGGCGCTGAAAGAATTACGCCGCATCATTGCGGTGGTGGATCAAAATACCATATTATTTCAGGGCACCGTAAAGGATAATATTAGCTACGGCCTTCAGGAGGCGACCCTAGAGCAAGTGACTGAGGCGGCAAAATCGGCCCGTATAGATGACTTTATTCAAAGTCTGCCCATGGGGTATGACACGGAAATTGGTGAGCGGGGGGCAAGGTTGAGCGGCGGGCAGCGCCAGCGTATTTCCATCGCCCGCGCACTTTTGATGGATCCGCAGGTGCTTATCTTGGATGAAGCCACATCGGCGGTCGATCAGGAAACCGAGGCAGAATTTCAGGATATGCTGGATGAATTTTTCACGGACCGCACGCGCATTATCATCAGTCACCATGTGGATGCCATGGGGAAGATGGACCGTGTTTTTGTCCTGCGGGACGGCAGATTGACCGAGGTCTCCCCATGACGATAACGTTGGGACTGGTGGATAGCGGGGCGGGGGATCGCCATAAAGACGCCCTCTCTGCGGCGCGGCGTTTTGATCAAGAGGGGGCGCTGCCCGTGGCCCCGGATACCTTAGGTCACGGCACGGCAATCTGCGATATACTGCGTCATCACGCGCCGCAACTTAGGCTTTATAATGCCCAAGTTTTTGATGCGCGGGGCGTGACCACGGCGGCTGTGGTGGCGGCGGCCATTGATTGGCTGGTTGCCCAAAAAGTTGATATGATTAATTTAAGCTTGGGGCTTACCAAAGACCGTGACATCTTGCGGCGGGCCTGTGAAAGAGCCGTGGCCGCAAATATTATCCTTATTGCCGCTTCGCCGGCCCAGGGACAGGCGGTTTATCCTTCCTCCTATGAAGGCATCATTCGGGCCACAGGCGATGCCCGCTGTGACGTATCTGACATCTCTTTTTTGGACAGCACACAGGCCGACTTTGGCGGCTGCCCGCGCCCGATAAGGGCGCCGGGTGGCCAGCCGCCGCGCGGGGGCGGGGCAAGTCTTGGCACGGCCCATATATCAGGGCGGGCGGCGGCGTATTTACAAGGCGGCGGCGCAAAAAGCACCCTGCGGGATTGGCTTGTATCCCAAGCAAAATATGTCCATAGTGAACGTCGAACAAAATAAAGTGGACATCATGGCGCGCAACGACAGTTCTATTGCCGGATCAAAAGACTGGTTGGTTAAATTAGATAAAACCATCGGGAAATTGGGCCGTGCCGGTTTTGAAGATAATCTCTTTGACTTGGTCAATACGGCAGTAGGTGTAGATCACTGCGCGGTTTTCCGTAACCATACAGACGGCACGACAACGCATCTTTTTACCAAAAGCAAATTGAGTGATGATCTTTGTCAGAGCTTGGCCAAGGCCTATACGGAAAGTTTTCATACCCGTGATCCACATCTGGCACCTCTTTCTGCTTCCCTCAGCGCCGCGCCTTCGACAAAAGAGGGAAATGAAACCCGCGTAACCCTGTTGCCTCACCGGCCCACCACGGCCTATGACGCGGCCTATAAGGCGCAGTTTTTTACAGAAACAGGCTTGATTGATAAAGTATCGAGCCTGCTGCAAACCCGCCAATATAACATCTATTGCAGTTTCTATCGTGTGAAGAGGAGTGGACGGTTTAACCAAAAAGAATTAGATGACCTCTCCCGAATTTTACCGATTTTAACCAATCTCATCTTCCAGCATGCCCGGCTGTCGGGGCAGACGGAAAGTCACCCTGACCCTATCCTCAAGCAGCTCCCGCTCCGGCGTCCTTCAGAGGCCATGTCGCCGCTTCTGGATAGCGAGAATGCGGTCTTCTCCCAGCTTACCGACCGGGAACGGGACGTGAGTATCAGAATTTTACAGGGCTATAGTTCTGAAGCCATTTCACTCGACCTAAAGGTTGCCCTATCAACCATTCATACTTACCGTAAGCGGGCGTACCGTAAGCTTGGCATTTCTTCACAGAATGAGCTTTTTAGTCTGTATCTTGAATATATTCCAATGCGGGCCCCTGCTGTGGATTAAGGCTTTAATTATTACTCTCATAATCTTGTCCCTATCTATGAGGACAGACAGAAAACTATTTAACATCTATAATATTTTCAAATCTAAAATCTAAAAAAATATAAATCATCTTAATCAGGGAATATTGACATATGACTGAAAAAAAATTTGCCTCTCAGGCTGACCTAGAAGAAAAGAAAATCACTTTCGCAAAACTCTCCGAAAATGCCTATGCCTTTACCGCAGAAGGTGATCCCAATACCGGCGTCATCATTGGGGATGATTGTGTCATGGTTTTGGATACCCAAGCAACGCCCGTTATGGCGCAGCTGGTGATTGATCAAATCCGCACCGTCACAGATAAGCCCATTAAATATGTCGTCTTGACCCATTATCATGCGGTGCGCGTCTTGGGGGCCAGTGGCTATGAGCCAGAACATATTATTTCCAGCATGGATACGCGGGATCTCATCGTCGAGCGGGGGGAGCAGGATTATAAATCTGAATATGAGCGTTTCCCGCGCCTGTTTGATGCGGTGGAATCTATTCCGGGCCTGACCTGGCCGACTCAGACCTTTAAGGGCGAAATGACCCTTTGGCTGGGCAGCGTCGAAGTGCAGTTAAAACAAGTTGGCCGAGGCCATACCAAAGGCGATACCATCGCCTGGTTGCCAAAGGATAAAGTCTTATTTAGCGGCGATTTGGTGGAATTTGGCGCGACGCCCTATACGGGTGATGCTTACCTCGAAGATTGGCCCGCGACCTTGGATAATCTGGTGGCGTTAAAACCTGAAAAACTTGTGCCAGGACGCGGAGATGCGTTGCTGAATGCGGCGCAATGTACGCAGGCTCTTACCGAAACCCGCGCCTTCATCAGTGATATGTATGGCTCGGTCAAGGCGTGCCAAGCCAAGGGCATGGATCTTAACAGCACCTATAAAGCGACCATGACGGCCTTAATGCCGAAATATGGCCATTGGGTGATTTTTGAGCATTGCCTGCCCTTTGATGTGACCCGCGCCTATGACGAATGTCAGGGCATTCGAGACCCACGTATCTGGACGGCAGAACGGGACAAACAAATGTGGCTCGATCTGGAAGGTTGAACTATTTAATCCTCTATATTAATGACAGGAAATATCATCATGCTTAATACTTATACATGGCCTGAATATCCTTATATTCAGTCAGAAGAACAGAAAAATTCAACTGTTAAAAGGCATCCTGTCGTTATTATTGGGGCCGGCCTCATTGGGCTTACGGCGGCATTGGATTGCGCCCAGCGCGGCATTGCGGTCGTGGTTCTGGACGATAATAATACGGTGAGTATCGGATCACGCGCCGTATGTTATGCCAAAAGGCCCCTAGAAATTTGGGATCGTCTTGGCATCGCCGATAAGATGGTTCAAAAGGGCATTAGCTGGAATTTGGGCAAGGTATTTTTTAAGGAAGACCTTGCTTATGAATTCGATCTTCTGCCTGAAGAAGGCCATAAAATGCCCGCCATGATTAATCTTCAGCAATATTATTGCGAAGAATATCTTGTAGAAGAAGTCTTAAAATACCCAGATTTGATTGATCTGCGCTGGAAACATAAAGTCATCAGCCTAGCCCAGCATGAGGCTTACACCAGCTTGCAGGTGGAAACCCCAGACGGGGTATTTAGCTTAGAAAGTGATTGGACGATTGCCTGTGACGGGGCCAATAGCGGCGTCCGCGATATGGTTCATGCTGAATTTACGGGCCAGTTTTTTCAGGATCGGTTTCTGATCGCTGATGTGGTGATGAAGGCGGATTTTCCCACGGAACGCTGGTTCTGGTTTGACCCGACGTTCCATAAAAATCAGTCGGCTCTGCTTCATAAACAATCAGACGATGTCTGGCGCCTTGATTTTCAGATGGGCTGGGACGCGGACCCAAAAGAGGCCACCAAACCAGAAAATGTTATTCCGCTGATACAGGCCATGTTGGGACATGGCACGGAATTTGATTTGGAATGGGTGTCTATCTATCAATTTGCCTGCCGCCGTATTGATAAATTTCGCTATGGACGCATATTTTTTGCGGGCGATGCCGCCCACCAAGTCTCGCCCTTTGGCGCGCGCGGGGCCAATACAGGCCTTCAGGATATTGATAATCTGGCCTGGAAATTAAAAATGGTCATGGACGGACAGGCGCCCGATGGCCTGATGGATAGCTATCATGAGGAACGGGCCTTTGCCGCCGATGATAACCTCATGAACAGCACGCGCTCAACGGACTTTATTACGCCCAAAAACCGTGCGAGTCGTTATTTCAGGGATGCGGTTTTGGAATTATCCAAGAAATATGACTTCGCCCGCCCCCTTGTCAATAGTGGCCGCTTGTCCACGCCGACGCCCTATCTTCATTCGTCCCTGAATACGGCGGATGAGGATGATTTCGCGGGAAAAATGGCCCCGGGTACCAATTGCGCCGACGCGCCGATTAGGGTGGCGGGCAAAAAGGCGTGGTTTTTAAATCTTTTGGGGGATGGCTTTCGTCTTTTGGTTTTTGGCGAGGCCCCGGCGGTATCTGAAATCACATATGGGGGTATTTCGGCAAAAGTGATGACCGCCGGGAATGATTTTGAGGATAAAGACGGCCTTCTTACCACAAGATATGATGGCGCCGATGGCACGGTATATCTGATCCGGCCAGATGCCCATGTGGCGGCACGTTTTCGCGCATTTGACCCAGCGAAAATCACCGCCGCCCTTGCCCGCGCCACAGGACAGAAAGAGGAGTAGACCCATGGCCTTGAATTTAAAAGTGAATATAGCCCGCCCAGACGACTTTTATGAGGAGCTGATACATATGCAGCGGGATTTAAGTGAGGATGACGTGCAGCTGATGAATGCTAAATTAATCCTGATTTTATCCAATCATATTGGCGATCAGGAAACCCTTTCCGAAGCCATACGGGTTGCCAGAGGTTGAGTGATCAGTAAGAGATAAAATGAACAAGCCGCCCGCAACCTGACATCGGCACCCCGCCCATATTTATGTTGCCTTTACGTGGTTATTGACGAAGTTAATTTCATTAGGTAATATTATGTAAAAGGCACGTCACAATCGTGTCCTATAGACTTACGATTATATGGAACATAGGATATAGGGTAAATATGGGAGCCACCTATCCAATAGAAAATATTGCACCTGTGGACCGCGCTGAATATTGGGCGCAGTCTCTGATGAATATTTGCGGGGGCTTTGATACATTTTCGAAAGATTGGTCTAACTTTACGGGGAATATCGAACGCCGCAATATTGGGGGCTTTGATGTGGCGGGCATCTCGGTGAATGCGGACCGTATTTCTAGGTCCCGCAAGCAAATAACCCAAAATGATGATCGATATTGTTTCCTCATTTTGCAGATGCAGGGCCGGGCTGTGTTATCGCAGCGAAAAAACGAGGCTTTTCTGGAGCCTGGGGATATGGCTTTTATCGATTCTGGCTATCCGTCCGAATTTCTTTATGATGGTTTCATGCAACAAATTTCATTGCATATTCCGCGAGATACATTGGAATCTTGCCTGCCGAATCGCCAGATAGAGGAGGCGAAGACCATTTCGGGAACGTCTGGTATGGGCGCGATCATTCGGGATTTTTTGACATCAACCTATAATCAGTCCGCCGCCCTGGAAAAAAATAATAACGATATCGTGCGCGATTCTCTGCTGCATTTTTTATCGGCTACGTTACGGGGGGACACGGTGGAAGGGGCGCTGGATATCAAGGTTCGGCAATTGTCCCATATCCGGAAAATCATCGAGGAAAATCTCGGCGACCCCTGTTTATCCCCGGCCATGGTCGCGCAATTGAGCCATATTTCGACGAGGCATTTGCATCGTCTCTTTAAAGCGGATGGGGTTTCCTTCGGCGAATGGGTGCGCCGGCGGCGCCTGTCAGAGGCCCGAAGGCAGCTTGCCAATCTGCGCTTTTCAGATCACACCATCATCAGTATTGCCTTTAATTGGGGTTTTAACGATGCGGCCCATTTCAGCCGTAGCTTTCGCCAGGAATTTGGCATGTCGCCTCGGCAATATAGACTGACAAAATAGCCGTCAGCGTCATCTTATGGGTAAAGGCACCTCGCGCACCGGCAGGAGAAAGAGGGTCATGTCGCGCTGAGACATTTTTAATGGCACGCTCAGGCAAGCGTGAGCGGTATATGTGATGTTACTATACCAGAAAAATAAAAACGACTTAAAATAAAATGTAATCTTAAAAATATAGAGGAAATGACTATGCGGGAAAATTCACAAACCGGTTTATGGCGAAATTTAACAGGAACAACATGCCTCGCGGCGTTACTTGGCGCAGCAACCATGGCGCCAGCCATCGCGGCTGAAGATGAGAAAGCTTTCAAAGGCCTTGAAGAAATCGTCATTACGGCATCGAAAAAAGAACAAACATTGCAAGAAGCCGGTATGGCCGTGACAGCCATCGGGGCGCAAGACCTGGAAAGAATGGGCGCGGCCGGCTTTGCCGACTTTGCGGTTCGCGTACCAAACCTTGGATTTGGCAACGAATCCGATGGCCGTTTTAATGCAAACTCCCCCGCCATTCGCGGCGTGTTTGGGGATAACACCACAGGTTTTTATATTGATGACACCCCAATGCCCGCCTCACTTCAGCCACGAGTGATTGATATTGCCCGTATTGAGGTTCTGCGCGGGCCACAAGGTTCCCTTTACGGCGCTCGTTCCATGGGCGGCACCATTCGTCTGATTACCAAGCAGCCTGATTTTGATGAGGTTTCCGGTTCAGTGCATGCGACATTGTCTACGGTTAAGGAAGGCACAACAAACTGGTCCCTAAATGGCTCTGTTAATCTGCCTGTTGTGGCGGACAAGCTCGCGGTGCGGGCCACAGCTTATTATGGTCACAATTCCGGCGTTTTTGACCGAGTGTATCAGCCAACATGGGTTAATGCCCAGACAAATGCCGTCGTCGCAAATACAGGCCCTGCATTTGATACGCAGAAAAATGTCGATTCCGAGAATTATGGTGGATTTCAGTTGGTCGCGAAGGCTCAAGTTGCCGAGAATGTCACCTTCACCCCGAAATTCATGTATCAGAAGATTGATGCGAAGGGCTTACCTTTTGCGGATAAAACACCCGATAATTTCACGCGGCCCCGTTTCTTTAATATTGAGGAGCCGGGTTCTGACCGCTGGTGGTTGGCGAGCGGTACATTAAATTGGGACCTGGGCAATGGGTCTATCACATCAACAACATCCTATGTTGATCGTTACATAAATGAAAGAGAAGAAGAGACGACGTTCCTTCATTGGCTCTTTAATAATGTCATCGGCATTCCTCTTGATCCCTTGGCGTCACCATTAGATGAGAATGAGAAATATACCTCATTTTCTCATGAAACGCGCTATACATCATCTTTTGATGGGCCATTCCAAGTGACCGCAGGTATATTTTATCAGAGAACTAAAAACCATTTGAAGTATGATCCGCCTTCAATGCAGCCCGGCCTGAATGCGGCGATTGATGCGGCGACAGGGCCTGGTGTTGCAGCGGATTGTGTCACCGGTTTTTGTTTGACGACTCCAGATTTAATTTTTGTCACCGATAATAAATTTAACACCAAAGAATACGCAGCTTTTGGGGAAGTGAGCTTTGATGTAACCGATAGAATTTCTTTCACAGCGGGCGGTCGTTATTCCAAAGCAGAAACAGATGCCGTGGTCGATTCAGACGGTTTTGCCAATAGTGGAAAAACTCATGTGGATGGGGCAACGTCGGAAAAAAGATTTAACCCTAAACTTCTCGTTCAAGCGAATGTGAATGAAAATGTTGATGTTTATGCCTCCGCGTCTAAAGGCTATCGTATTGGCGGCGTTAACGGTAATGTCCCGGAAGTTCTCTGCGGCGCTGAACTTGATGCGCTGGTGGGCCCGGGCCTTCCGGCTCATGATGCCTTCCGTGCGGCACATAAAACCTTTGGTTCAGACTCTTTATGGAGTTATGAGGCGGGGATGAAATCAAATCTGGCGGATAATCGGGTGTCATTGAACGCGGCAGCTTATTTCATCAAATGGGATTCCATTATACAACAGAACCGTCTTGGCTGTGGTTTCCAGTATAAAGATAACGCAGGTAAAGCAGAAATCAAAGGCTTTGAAATTGAGTTGTTGGCCGCGCCCATTGACGGCCTGACTATGACGTTTGCCCTTGGTTATGCGGATGCGAAAATCACGGATGCTGGCGGTACGCCAGGCGTTTCCGTGGGCGATGTCATCCAAGGCGTGCCCAACTGGACGGTTTCGGCTAGTGGGGAATATGTCTTCCCGCTGACAGGGGAAATAGAAGGCCTGTTGCGTGGTGACTTCAACCATTATGGCCGCAGCTATAGCACCAACAATGGCGACCAACGTCTTCGTCCTGCATGGTCAGCCCTCAACTTGAGGGCTGGTGTGATCCGGGATGATTGGGAAATCACCCTGTTCGTTGATAATGTGACCAACACCCATGCCAATATGGCCGACAGCCGCTCCATTGCGGCAGAAACGCCTGGCCGTCCACGTATTGTGACCAACCGTCCTCGGACAATTGGTATTGATGTGCGTAAACAGTTCTAAACCGATAATTTTCAAGGGCGGGCTTCACGTTAAGTCCGCCCTTTTTTCTCTAAAACGAATGAACAGGCATCTGGCATAACGGGAACAAAGCATGACGTTTAAAAACCTCCTCTATTCGGCATTGATGTTGCTCTTGACTGGGGGGCTGTCCGCCTGTTCGGATGATCAGAAAAAAACGGCTGCCCTTTCCAATATTTCGCGGGCCACAATGCAAGCGGGGCGGGCGCTGATATCTGATCATTGCAGCGGCTGTCATATGGCGTCTGAGGACGGCACTTTCAGCCGTATCAGTTATATACGCAAGACGCCCGAAGGCTGGGACATGAGCATTGCCCGCATGATGATTTTTCACGGCCTTGAAATCGAGGCGCAGGATCGAAGGGCCCTTGTGAAATTTCTTTCGGACACTCAGGGACTTGCCCTTTCCGAAACGGCGGCACATCGTGATATTCTTGAACAAAAACATAACGTTATAGAAAAAGGTGCCGACCCTGATCTTATGGCCATGTGCGCGCGCTGCCATACTTATGCCCGCCCGGCCTTACAGCGACGGGATAAACAAGAATGGCAAAATCTCGTCCATATGCATTTAGGTCAATGGGCCTCCATAGAATATCAAATGCTGGCCCGGGAAAGAGATTGGCGGGCAGACGCGCTCGGCCCTGTTTCGGACAAGTTGGCAAAATTATACCCCTTAAAAACGGCTGCATGGACGGACTGGAAAACCACAAAATGGAATGATATGGCAGGAGAATGGCGTATCACAGGCCATGAAGCGGGTAGCGGTGACTTCCAAGGTGTGATGCATGTTGCGGCCTTGGGCGATGATAAATATCAGGTGAATTATGACCTCGTCTCTCCCGAAGGCAAGGCTGTCACGGGTACGGGAAAATCTATCGTCTATACAGGATATGAATGGCGCGGCACGTCACTGATCGGCGGCGAAAAATACCGCGAAATATGGGCGGCATCCACAGATGGCACCCATATGGCGGGACGTATTTTCAAAAAAGACCATCCAGAAACCGGCAGCAGCATCACAGCATGGCGTAAAACGCCAAAAGCCCACGGCATAATGACTATCGTTCCGTCATCTCTGCGGGTTGGGATAGATACCGAAATGACCATAAACGGCCTTAATCTGTCCGGTGATGTGACTATTCCAGGGGCCAAGGTTACGGTGATATCGGCCAGCGCGGATCTTATTACCCTGCAAGCGACGGCAACCGGCGACGTCATGGGGCCTGTGCAGGTGAGCGTCGGCCAAGATCAGGCCCCCCAGCCCGTGGCCTTATACGCCCAGGTGGATTTTCTGAAAGTAACGCCGGAATATGGCATTTCACGTGTTGGCGGCGGCGGCGGCGCAATCCCCAAGGTTATGTCACAGTTTGAGGCTACGGGATATTCCTTTGGCCCCGATGGCTTGGCAGGCACCGCAGATGATGTGCGCCTTGGTATCCTGCCGGTCACATGGGCCGTGGATAATTACAGCCCCGCAGCCGCGCAAATGCAGGACGCGAAATATGCCGGTCATATCACCGATAAGGGGAATTTTATTCCGGCCATTGCGGGCCCCAATCCTGAACGTAAATATGGCACCAACAATGCGGGCGACTTAAAGGTGATTGCCACCTATGGGGATGGCACAAGAATTTTGACGGCGCAGGCCCATTTGATTGCCACCGTGCAACGCTGGAACAACCCGCCGATTAAGTAAGCAGGATAAGACGATGAAACATTTAAAACCACTGAATAAAAAAGCCCATCTCTTGACCCAAACGGATGATGAGCGTGCGAAAGAAGACGTTTATGCCATGCAGTCTGTTGCGGGCTGTACCACGTCCACAGACCCCGGATGGGAAGTGGATCCTTTTGGCAGTGTGGCCTCCCTATGCCAGCCGATGGAGGCCGATCTTTATGGCTGTTCCGACCCCTGCTGGTGGCCGGCCTCGGTGCCAGATACGGTCAATACCTACCCCAATTGGTCGAAATTGGAAGATACGCGCCATAACTGGCGTAAATTACAAGCCGTGTTTCCAGAGGAATAATGCTGTGAAAATTTTTAAAATATCGATAATTCTTACCATCGCAGCCCTATCTTCTCTAACCGCATCCCTGTCTTATGGCAAAGAATATATGGTCGTGGGGGCGCGCCCGGACAAGCTGTTTGTCATTGATATCAAGGCCCGGAAAGTTGTAAAAAGCTTCACCATTCCCGACAGCACAGGGCCGCAAAATATTGTCATGTCGCCGGATGGCAAGATCGCCTATGTGGTCACCAACAGTTTGCGTTCCATTGTGGGTATCGAACTCGAAGAAGGCAAGGTGGTTTTCCGCGCGAACCTTAATTATAAGGATGATGAGAGAACGTGGAATTATGGTTTCGACATCAGCCCCGATGGCTCTGAAATTTATTCCTATGATATTCCGACAAAAATTTATTTGGATCGTTATGAGTCTATAGATCCGCGTTTAAGCGTCTTTAAAACCGATGGCGGGCTTGATGCAAAACCGTCACGCGAATTTCCCTTGCCGAGGCGTATTCATCTTCTCATTACAGCAAAAAGCGGTGCGCTTTATGCTATGGGTTGGGATTTCTATAAAATAGATGTTCAAACGGGAAAATATGACGTGGTTTATCCGCTTCGCCATTGGAAGAAAGAAAATTTATCTCAGCCAGACGCCCTTGCCTTTTGGCCGAGCTGGGATAATAACGGTATATTTTCCACGCCGATTACCTATGCACGGACTGATATGGCCGAAGATAATATGGAACGTTTTCGCACTGGATTACTCAGCTTTGACCTTAAAACTGAGAAATTTAACTTGATTGATTTTCAGTCTGCGCCAGAAATTCTTTTTAGTTCGGTTTTTCATCCCGCCCGTAAGGTCGCTTTTGCTGCCTATAATACTTTGATTAAAATCGATCTTGTGCATCCCCATACCATCAAACGTATTGACCTTGATCATACCTATTACCAGACGGATATTTCTGCGGATGGGACAGAGGTCTATGTGGCGGGAACAACTTGTGATATTGCCATATATGCCACGAAGGACTTGTCACGCCTTGGCCAAGTGAGATTGCCCGAATGTCCTGATATGGGCGCAACGGTTGTCAGGATGATACATAAATAAATAAAATCTTGTCGCCTTCCCCAAAAATAAATAGAGAAAATCAACAGCGAAAATCAATGGAGAATTTAATGACTTATAATCTATATATAAATGGTGAAAGCGTTCCCACTGAAACCCATATGGACATATTCAATCCGGCGACGGGTGACTTGCTGGGCAAATGCCCAATGGCCACGGCCGCGCAATTAGATGCCGCCGTTGCCGCCGCCGCAGAAGCCTATAAATCCTGGAGCCAAGTGAGCAACGAGGATCGCAAAGCCGCGTGCCATGCCATTGGGCAACTTTTGGAAGATAATGCCGAGGATTTGGCAAAATTATTAACGCAGGAACAGGGCAAACCGCTTAATGGCGTTGGCTCACGGTTTGAGCTTGGCGGCTGTCAGGCATGGACCCATTTTACGGCTGACCTAGAATTGCCGGTGGAAGTCGCCCAAGACAATGAAGAGGGCCGCGTAGAATTATATCGCAAACCCCTTGGGGTTGTCGGCTCTATCACCCCATGGAACTGGCCGCTGATGATTGCCATATGGCATGTAATCCCGGCCCTTCGCACGGGCAATACCGTTGTGATCAAACCGTCACCTTTTACGCCCTTAAGCACCCTGCGGATGATCGAATTGATTGGCGGCATATTGCCCAAAGGCGTCCTGAACGTGGTGAGCGGCAAGGATGAATTGGGCCAAATGATGAGCGAGCATACGGGTATCCAAAAAATCGTCTTTACGGGATCTTGCGCGACAGGCGGTAAAATTATGGCCAGTGCAGCCCCCACCTTGAAACGCTTGACGTTGGAACTTGGCGGTAATGATGCGGGTATTGTGTTGCCTGATGTGGATGCGTCCGCCATTGCCGAGGGACTGTTTTGGGGCGCGTTCATTAACGGCGGTCAAACCTGCGCCGCGTTAAAGCGGCTTTATGTCCACGCGGATGTCTATGATGATGTTTGTACGGCCTTGACCGACTATACGAAAAACATCCCGATGGGCAATGGCCTTGATGAAAATATGATCATGGGGCCTGTGCAAAATGAAATGCAATATAATAAGGTTAAAGGCCTTGTGGATGATGCGGTGGCCAATGGCGCGCGCGTTCTTCTTGGGGCAAATCCAGACGGCGGAAAAGGCTATTTTTATCCCCTGACCATTCTTGCAGACGCCCAAGATGGCATGCGGATTGTGGACGAAGAACAATTCGGGCCAGTGGTTCCCATCCTAAAATATAGTAATATTGATGAGGCCATCACGCGGGCCAATGCGTCAAACAATGGTCTGGGCGGTTCGATCTGGTCTACGGATATGGCAAAGGCCAAAGCCTTGGCCTTACGGCTGGAATGCGGTAGCGTATGGATTAACAAACATGGCGCGATCCAACCAAATATTCCCTTCGGCGGCGTCAAAGGATCAGGCATAGGCGTAGAATTTGGCGTTGATGGCCTGAAAGAATATACGACATTGCAAGCTGTTTTTGCCTAAAACACAAATCGTCTTAAGCGGAATTTTCCAGGGGAGCTTCCGCTTTTACCTTATATAGCCTGCTCAAAAATCCGTACCTCCTCCCTCAACCAATTGGTGAAGGAACGGATTTTTGATTTGTCTGCGGTGGTTTTTATATTGACCAGATAATAGCCCATACCCGTCGGCAGGCTGATGTCAAAAGGCCTGACCAAGTCGCCCTTTTTCAAAAGTTCAGCCACCAGAGGCATCCGCCCCAAGGCAACGCCGTGGCCAAGAACGGCCGCTTGAAGGGTAAGGGTCACTTGTGAGAATCCGGGGCCTCTGCTGTAATCAACGCCCTTTACGCCCGCGTCATCCAACCATTCTTTCCAACCAATATCCTTATGATCATGCAGCAGAATATGTTTCTCGAGATCGCTTAAATTCTTAAGGGGCTTCTGGCCCTCTAAAAGCGCCGGACTACAGACGGGGAATATCTCTTCCGAAAGTAATTTCTGACTTTCCACTTGGGGCCATTTGCCATCGCCGTAACGCAGGTCAAGATCCACATCGCCAGTCTTCAAGCGGTCAATACCCTTCCCCGTCACGAGGATACGGATATCAATATTGGGATATTGTGCGTAAAAACGCGCGAGCCGTGGGACGAGCCAGCCGCTGGCAAAACTGCTGAGCATGGCGATTTTCAAAATCTGAATTTCACTGTTAAAAATTAAATTGGTGGCATCAGCAATGGTATCAAGGGCGCTGGTCATGGGCTGTGCCATGGCTTGCCCTTCTTTGGTAAGCAGCAGGCCCTTATTGTGACGGCGAAATAACATGACGCCCATTTGGGCTTCCAAGCCCTTAATCTGATGACTTACCGCCGCCTGGGTGACGTTAAGTTCCTTCGCCGCGCCCGTGATACTTAAATGGCGCGCGACGGCCTCAAAAGCCCGAATAGAATTTAAATTTGGTAATTTTCGTCCCATGTTATGCCTCCAATCGGTCTGGCCTTCGAGTCCCAAATATTGGGTTAGAAATACTTATAGCGAATAGGTTATTATACAAGATCATAAGGCATTTATTAAGAAAAATCACGCTATTTTTTCTTTTTAAATAGGATATGATGCTGTTTTTATTTGATTTTATTGGTATTAGTTTTTCTAATGTGACTCATAAGAAACTATCACTTGTTTTATAGGGTAATTCAGCCCTAATCTAAGGGTCAGAGCCTCAAGTTAATATTGAAATGGCCTGATTACTTTTATCAGCATTACCCGCAGGAGTTTCATCATGTCTTATCGCGCAGAGATCCCTTACGGCGCCTATTGGTCGACCCCTTTTTGTCGGTGGCAGGGAAGTTTTTCAAATCTTCACAGCATTAAATTTGCCGCCCATGTGGTAAAGAATGAAATTGCCAAGAGACATATAGACGGTAACTTAATTGATTATGGTGTGTTGGGAACCTCGGTGCCGCAGCAGCATGCCTTTTATGGGTTGCCCTGGCTGACGGGTATGGCGGGACTAGGCCATGTGGGCGGCCCCACAATTGGCCAGGCCTGCGCGACCAGCGTTCGCTGTATTTTGAACGGGGCGCAGGAAATTGAAACAGGACAAGCCACCGCGTCCCTTATTGTGGCGGCGGACAGAGTTTCCAATGGCCCGCAGGTCTATTATCCCAACCCGCAAGGGCCGGGCGGTACGGGCAAGACCGAAAATTGGACCATGGATAATTTCGGCTTTGATCCCTTGGGCGGGCATTCCATGCTGCAAACCGCAGAAAATGTCGCCCGTGATTTTGGCATTACGACCACAGCGCAGCATGAGGTGGTTTTGCGCCGTCAGGAACAATATGCGGATGCCCTTGCCGATGATCATGCGTTCCAAAAACGATATATGACCTTGCCCTTTGATGTGCCGAGGCCAAATTTCAAAAAAACCGCAAATCAATTGGCAGGCGATGAAGGCTTGGTGACGTCAACGAAAGACGGACTGTCGGGCTTGCGTCCCGTAATGGCCGGCGGGACAATCACGTTCGGGGGGCAGACCCACCCTGCGGACGGCAATGCGGCGGTGATCGTGGCTAACGCGGATAAGGCAAAAGAACTCAGCCAAGACAGCAGCATTCAGATTAAAATTTTGGGCATAGGTCAGGCGCGGGTGGAATTGGCTTATATGCCAAAAGCCACCGTTCCCGCAGCCCGCGCGGCCTTGGCGCAAGCCAGCATGTCAATCGCCCAGATGGATGCCGTCAAAACCCATAATCCTTTTGCGGTGAATGATCTGTTTTTCGCAGCAGAGTTCGGCATTGACGTCACTAAGATGAATAATTTTGGTTGTTCCCTGATCTGGGGCCATCCTCAAGGGCCGATGGGGTTGCGGGGCGTTATTGAATTGATCGAGGAATTGGCCCTGCGCGGCGGGGGCTATGGCCTGTTCAGCGGTTGCGCCGCAGGGGATACGGCCATGGCGATTGTCCTTCAGGTTGCCAATCGAAGAAAATAGCCGAAAATAATAGCCAAAAATAAAAATTGGGCATTAAAGGAAGAAAAAATGAGTCTGAAAATAGGGATTGATGTCGGGGGGACTTTTACCGACTTTTTTGTTGACCACGCGGGTCATGACACGCGCATTCATAAGACGTTATCAACGCCGTCCGACCCGTCCATTGCGGTTATCCAAGGGCTGACGGATATTGCACAAACCATGACCCCGCCCATGACTCTTGAGGCATTGGCTGCCGCCGTGGATACCATCGTTCATGGCACCACCGTAACCACCAATGCCACCTTAACAAGCAACGGGGCAAAAACAGGGCTTCTGACCACCGAAGGCCTGCGGGATGCCTTGGAAATGCGGCGCGGCATTCGGGAAGAGCAATATAATAACCGCTGCACCAATGTGGTTCCGCTCGTGCCACGCTATTTGCGGCAGGGTGTCGGCGGGCGGCTTGATCGCAACGGGAACGAGATTGACGCCCTCAGTCTTGATGACGTTAAAAAGGCCATTGCGCTGTTTAAAGCAGAAAATGTTGCTGCGGTAGCGATCTGTTTTATGAATAGCTTTACCAATGGTGATCATGAACGACGTGCGGCTGAATTGGTGCGGGACATGATGCCGGACGCCTATCTGACGGTATCATCCGACCTGCTCCCCTCCATACGTTTTTATGAGCGGGTAAGCACGACGGCCCTGAATAGCTATATCGGGCCGATTTTGGATCATTATCTGAACCAGCTTTTGGGCCGCCTGAAGGATATTGGTTTTAAGGGTGTTCTTTTGATTATGCAGTCTAATGGCGGCGTGATGACCCCGCAAATTGCGCGGGATAAGGCCGCGTTGACCTTGCTTTCTGGCCCTGCGGCGGGGCCGGGGGCGGGCTTGCAATATGTGAAGGCTCATAATCAGGAAAATTGTATCGTTGTTGATATGGGCGGCACAAGTTTTGAGGCGTCTTTGGTGGCGGGAGTGCCGCTTGTGGTGAATGAAGGCGAGATTGATCGCCGCAGGTTAGCCTTGCCCATGCTCGGCATTCATACCATCGGGGCGGGTGGTGGCTCGTTAGGCTGGCTTGATGAGGGCGGATTGCTGCGGATGGGGCCACAAAGCGCGGGCGCGGCCCCGGGGCCGGCTAGCTATCGGAAAGGCGGGACGAAACCGGCCTGCACCGATGCTAATTTGGTTTTGGGCTATCTGGACCCAGACTTTTTTGCGGGCGGAAGTATGACCCTTGATATGCAAGCTGCACGTAAAGCCATTGAAGAGCATGTGGCGATTCCCATGGGGCTTTCCATTGAGGAAGCTGCGGCGGGCATGTACCGTATAGCTTGCACTAACATGGCGCAGGGCATTCGGGAGATTACCATCAAACGCGGCTTTGACCCCCGAGAATTTCCCCTTGTGGTGGCGGGCGGTGCGGGGCCAACCCATAGCTGCCTTATCTGCGAAGAATTGCAAATTCCCTTTCAGGTCATCCCGCGAGAATCCTCGATTCTCTGTGCGGCGGGTATGTTGATGTCTGATTTGCGCCATGATTTTGTGCGAACTTTTGTGACGCGGTTACGCGGCATGGACTGGGCGGGGCTGAATGATGTGGTGTCCGCCATGGTGGCAGAGGGCGATGACTTGCTCGGGTCAGAGAATATTCCCAAAGAGCGCCGCAGCACGGTCATTAAACTGGATTGTCGTTACTTACGCCAATATCATGAAGTCTCCGTGGCGGTATCTCAAGAAAATATAGATGATAAAGACGAGGCCGCTATTGGGGCCGCTTTTCATATTGAGCATAACCGCCTCTTTGGTTATTCCTTGGAAGATGACGCGGATGCGCCCGTTGAAATTATTAATGTGCGCGTGCAGTCGGTGGGCGAAGTGGCCAAACCCACATTCCGTACCGAGAAAAAATTGGGCGCCGATGCCGCCCATGCTATAAAAGGCGAACGCGATATATATATTCCAGAAGATAAAGCATTCCGCAGAGTAAAGATATATGATGGCCATAAAATGGTTCATGGTCATCATGTGGAGGGCCCGGCGATGATCGAACAAGTCACCACGGCCATTTTCGTGGGCGGGACATTTAATTGTGTGATTGATAAATATGGCTCCTTTGCCCTTTATCGTAAGGATAGGCCAGATTTGGTGACGGAACTTCTGCAAGGAGAAAATTCATGACGACCATCGATCCTATTTTATTATCCGTATATGCCCGGGCCTTTAAATCCATTGCCGATGAGATGAGTATCTCGGTGCAGCAGTCCACCCGCTCTCCCATTCTTTGTGAAGCCAAGGATTTTGTCACGGGGCTTTATGACGGCGAAGGAAATATGCTGGAACAGATGGAAAATCTGCCCATTCTTGCTTTCTCACTGGCGCCTGTTTGTAAATATATCATCGAATATTACAAGGGGAATATCAACGAAGGTGACGTCTTTTTCCATAATGATGTCTTTTCCATGGGCAATCAAAATAACGATGTGGCAGTTTATAAGCCGATCTTCTTTGACGGCGAACTTGTGGCATGGTCTGCGGTGAAGGGCCATCAGGCCGATATCGGCGGCAATGTGGCGGGCGGTTATAACCCCAACGCGACCGAGGTTTGGCAGGAGGCCTTACGTATCCCGCCCATCAAGGTGGTAGAGGGCGGCGTTTTACGCAAAGATATTTGGAATTTGATCTTCGCCAATATTCGTTTTGATATTGTGCAGCATGATATGAAGGCCCAGATGGGGGCTTGTACGATTGGTGAGCGCCGTATGCTGGATTTGATCGGAAAATATGGTTTGGAAAGTTACCAAAATCATAAGGTTGCCCTGTTCGCGGCGACCCGAAAAATGATGCAAGCGGAAATTCGCAAAGTGCCTAATGGGGTTTATAAAGGCGAAGGTAAAGTCTTTTACGATGGCCGTCATGTGGGCAGCGAATTCACCATTCGGGTTAAAATTACCGTCGAAGATGAAAAAATCATCTTTGATTATGCCGATACAGACGCGCAAACAAACGGCTTTGTCAACGGCACCTATACCTCAAGCGCATCCGCGACCATTCTCACCTTCCTGCAAATGGTCAATCCTGATATTCCTCATAATCAGGGCATGGTGGAACCCATTGAAATCTTAATCCCCGAAGGCAAGATTTTGAATGCGTCTTATCCAAAAGCAACCACCTTCGGCAATCATCTCTGTCCGCCCAATGCGGATGCCATCATTCGGGCTTTGGCCCCTGTGATGCCCAACAATGTGACGGCGGGCTGGAATAACCTGCTTTGTTCCTTATCCACGGGGCAGGATGCAGAAAAAGATGATAGCTATGTGGATATTTTCTTCATGGGGATGAAGGGCGGATCAGGGGCCATGAAGGGCACCGATGGGTATGATCATATTGGTATGATTGATGCTTCGGGCGGCGTTTTGGATCAAGATTACGAAATGTTTGAACAGCAAACGCCCCATATGTTGATTAAGCATGAATATTACCGGGATTCTGCCGGAGCAGGAAAATGGCGCGGCGGCCTTGGCACGGAAACCATCTATAAAATCGGCTCCGAAAATACCCAGATTGTGACTTTTGGCGATGGGGATTTTGAGCCGTCCTTTGGTTTATTCGGCGGCGGCGGCGGTAATTTAAATCTTATCAAGATGACCTATCCCGATGGCACCGAGGTTATTCCCCATAATAAAGACCTGATTACCGATGTGCCAAAGGATACCATTTATTATCAGATCGCGGGCGGCGGCGGCGGCTATGGCCGTGCAATCGATCGGGACAGAGCGGCCCTCGCCCGTGAAATTCGGGATGATATTATTTCTGCTGAAAAAGCAGCCGAACTTTATGGTTATGCAGCGGAGTAGGCCCTATGGATTTTGACTTATCGGAAGAACAGACACTGATTAAGGCGACCTTCGCCCGTTTTTGTGACGCGCGGATTATCCCCCATGCCGACGCCATTGACGCGGCTCACGACTATCCTTATGAGCTGTTTCGGGAGCTGGGCGATCTTGGCTTCTTTGGCCTGCGCTATCCTGAGGCCGTTGGCGGCTCTAACATGGATATTCTGGCCCTCTGTCTGGCCCTGCGGGAAGTCTCGCGAGGGTCAATGTCCCTTGCGGGCTGTGTGGCGATGCAGTCCTTGATGGGGACGAACTTTCTGCATCTTCTGGGCAATGACGACATCATTGAGCGGCTGTTTAAACCCGCCTTAAGGGGCGAGAAAATCGGCGCCATTTGCATGACCGAGCCCAATGCGGGCAGTGACCTGATGGGTATCACCACCAAGGCTAAAAAAGTGGATGGTGGGTATCTTATGAATGGTCAAAAAATGTGGGTGACGGCGGCGCCTATGGCCGACTTCTTTACGGTTTTTGCTAAGGCTGGCCCCGAAAATGACCTGACTATTTTTCTGGTGGAGAAAGATTTTGAGGGCCTGCATGTGGGCCGCGCCATTGATAAAATGGGCGTTTGGGCTTTGCCCACATCTGAGGTTGCCTTCCAAGATTGCTTCATTCCCGAGAGCCACCGATTGTCCCGCGAATATGGTGATGGGGCGGCGCATTTAAAAACTGTTTTGGCTGAAATCCGCATCATTACCGGGGCCATGGGCCTTGGCGTGGCCCAGGCGGCCCTTGACGAAGCGGTAAAATATGCCGCCGAGCGGACGCAATTCGGCAAACCCATCAATCGCTTTCAGGCGATTCAGTTGAAGCTGGCCGAAATGGCCACTGATCTTGAGGCGGCAACTCATATTGTCCATTATGCGGCCTGGCTTAAAATGACCGGCAAGCCGCATTTACAACAGGCCGCCATGGCGAAATTATTCGCAACCGAGGCAGCGGCAAGTATATGTGACAAGGCCGCGCGGGTCTTTGGCTCATACGGTTTTGCCATGGAATATCCTGTGCAGAGATTCTTGCGTGATGTGCGCTTTACCCTGATCGGGGGCGGAACCAGCGAAATTCTCAAACTTACGATAGCTAAGGGCTTATATTCATGACGAAAAATAAAATCCGAATATTGATGGGAAAGCCGGGCCTTGATGGCCATGATCACGGGGCCAAGGTGGTTGTTCGCGCCATGATGGCGGCAGGGTTCGAGGTAATTTATACAGGCCTGCGTAAGACGCCGCGCCAAATTGCCGAAGCCGCGTCAAAGGCAAATGTCGATGTGATAGGCCTGTCCAGCATGGCGGGATCGCATATTCCTTTTTGCGAGAAATTAAAGCCCTTACTGAAGGAATATGACTTAGAGGACAAGCTGTGGATCATTGGCGGCAATGTGCCCGTGAAAGACCATGAGACACTGCAAAATATTGGCATAGATGCCATTTTCCCCACAGGCAGTCATTTTGATGACATTATAAATTACATCAAGAACCGTTATCGGCAATTGGCCTAGAAAGTATAAAAATGACCAAAGATAAAATCATTAATGAATCTGGTATTGAGGTGAAAGCCTTATATACCGAGGCGGATGTGCGGGCTTCCGGCGGTATGGATATGGTGGGATTGCCGGGGGAATATCCCTTCACGCGGGGCATTCACCGGGAAATGTACCGCAAGCGCCCTTGGACCATGCGCCAATATACCGGCTTTGCCAATGCCCGGGATACCAATGAGCGGTTTCATTATCTGATTGAAAATGGCCAGACGGGCCTGAATGTGGCGTTTGATCTGCCGACCCAAACAGGCCTTGATACCGACGATCCCATGGCGACAGGCGAAGTGGGCCGCGTTGGGATGGCGGTGGATACATTACGTGATTTTGAAATTGCCTTTGACGGCATTGACCTAGAGAAAATCACTGTGTCTCTGACCATCAACGGGTCGGCGGCCATATTGATTGCCATGTATTTGGCGATGGCGGAAAAGCGGGGCTATGACGTGGCAAAGTTGCGCGGCACGGCCCAAAATGATATATTGAAAGAATTCATTGGGCGCGGCACATGGATTTTTCCTGTGGAACCGTCCATTAAATTGGTCGGGGACACCATTGAATATTGCGCCAAACATGCCCCGAAATATAGCCCGGTCAGCGTTTGCGGCTATCATATTCGCGAAAGCGGCGCGACCCCTGAACAGGAAGTGGCTTATGCGTTTTGTATTGCCAAAGCCTATGCCGATGACATGTTAAAGCGCGGCCTTCATATTGATGAATTTGCCGGACGGTTGAGTTATAATTTTAATATTTTTGGCAATCTGTTTGAACAGGTGGCTAAATTCCGTGCCGCGCGCGGGTTATGGGCCAAAATCATTAAGGAAGACTATGGCGCGGAGGATCCGAAATCCATGTGGCTGCGGATGATTGCGGCGGGCGGCGGCGGCGGCCTGACCATTGAGCAGCCAGAAAATAATATCGTGCGCGGGGCTTATTATGCCTTGATCAGCGCCTTGTCTGGCGCGCAAACCATGGCGCTCTGTTGTTATGATGAGGCCTATACCATTCCGTCTGAATATGCCCAGCGTATCTCGTTGCGGACTATGCAGATGTTGATGGAAGAAATGGGCCTGTGCGAGACGGTTGATCCCTTGGCCGGTTCCTATTATGTGGAAACCATGACCAACAAAATGCGTCAAAAAATGGAACAAACCATGGCCGAGGTCGAGGCGGAAGGCGGCATCATTAAAATGGTTTCCGAAGGCACTATTCAGGCCAAGGTCTCCGCGCAGGCTTATGAGATGCAAAAAAATATTCAGTCGGGCGCCTTCCCAAAAGTCGGCGTGAATTGTTATAAGACGGATGAAGAAGAAAAAGAGGTGGAATTCCACCCCTATGATACCCGCGACGCCGATCAGCAGATTGAGAATTTAAATGCCGTGAAGGCCGCGCGCGATCAGGCAGAGGTTGATCGTACCTTGAACCAAGTCAAGGCGGACGCCGAGGCGGGCCGCAATGTCATGCCAGCTATCGTGGCGGCGGTGAAGGCCTATGCGACCGTGGGCGAGATCACGAAAAAACTGGTCGAAGTATATGGCTATTACCAAGAACCTATTGTTTTCTAAAAAGAGAATTGCACATGTCAGAAATTGAAAAATATATGGCCCCAAGTGACTTGGCTGAGGCCGTAAAAGCCTTGGCCTCGGGCGGAGTGACTATTCTTGCGGGCGGCACAGACTTGACCCCGCAAATTGAGGCGGGCCGCCGCACGCACGCGGCAACGTTAATGAATATCCGCCATATAGATGCGCTTGCCCATATTACGCAAGAAAATGGGGAAATTAAAATCGGCAGCCTCGTGACCGTCTCGGAAATTCGCGATGATAAGCTGTTGCTTGCGGCTGCGCCGATCCTTTGTGCGGCGGCCAATCATTTTGCCAGCGAACAAATTCGCAATGCGGCGACCCTTGGCGGCAATATCTGTAACGCCTCACCCGCAGGGGATATGATCATTCCGTTGCTGGTTCTTGGGACATCCGTAGAAATCAGCCGCTGGCAAGCGGGAAAAACAACCTCTCGGCGCGAAGATCTGGCGGATTTCTTCACGGGGCCGGGCAAAAGCATATTGCAGGATCATGAGCTTGTAACCGCCGTGATATTTAAGAAGCCTGCGGCGAATTTTGTCGGGCAGTTTCGTAAATCCGGCCCCCGCCCAGCCCTTGAAATTTCAACGGTATCGGTGGCTATTGGCGGTGATGTGACGGCGGGAAAATTTGAGAATGTGCGTGTGGCCTTTGGTGCCGTGGGGCCAACGCCCCTGCGTAGCCTGAAGGCAGAGGCCGCGCTCGAAGGTCAAATATTAAGCCAAGACGTCATTCAGGCCGCCATAGCCGCCGCCCAGGAAGACGCGGCCCCTATCGATGATATTCGGGCGAGCGCCTGGTACCGCAATCATTTAATCGCCGTATTTACAGAGGAGCTTTTGAATAATGTCACTCAAAATAGAGCTTAATTTCACCCTGAATAGCAGGCCCGTAAATATTGAGGTGCCTGCGGATATGAAGGTCTTGAACCTGCTGCGGGACGGATTCGACCTGAAGGGGACAAAATATGCCTGCGGCGAGGGGGAATGCGGGGCCTGCACCATCGAAGTGGACGGAACGACCCTTAATAGCTGCTTGATGTATGCCGTGGATTTACAGGGCCGCGACGTCATGACCATCGAAGGCTTGGGCAAGGGAAATAGGCTCCATCCCATGCAGCAGGCTTTTGTTGACTTTGGTGCGGTGCAATGTGGTTTTTGTATGCCGGGCATGATCATACAGGCCAATTATCTGGTCAAGAAAAACCCAAAGCTCACCCGCGAAGACATGAAGCGGGGCCTGGAAGGAAATATCTGCCGCTGCACAGGATATACCAAAGTTCTCGATGCGGTGGCCGCCATTGTTGGTGTCAGCGCAGGTGATGGAAAAGGATAAATCATGAGTGAACACGTCGCTTTTAAACATATCGAAAAAACCAGCTTAATCGGGAAACGCATTAAAAAGCCCGATGCGCCCGCCAAGGCCATTGGCAAAACTCGCTATATCAATGATATGGTTCTGCCCCAGATGCTTTACGGCAAGATCTTACATGCCGGCCGCCCCCATGCGGAAATTATCAGCATTGATACTTCCGAGGCAGAAAAGCTGGCGGGCGTTCATCTGGTGATCACGGCCAAAGATACCCCCGATCTGAAATTGGGCTTTGTCAAAGACAACGCGCCGCTCAAGGATAAAGTTCGCTGCGAGCGCGATGAAGTGGCCGCCGTGGCCGCCGAAAGTGACGCCATTGCCGCTGCTGCGTTAAAGCTGATTAAGGTGGTTTATAAGGATTTGCCGGCGGTGTTTAACGCACTTGATGGCTTAAAAGAAGGCGCCCCTGTGATACAGGAACGCTTTGCGGGTAATAAAAGCTTATATTTTGAATTTAAGCATGGGGACTTGGCCCAAGCCGAAAAAGACTCCGATATTATTTTGGATGATGTCTTTCATGTGCATTATGTCACCCATTGTTGTATGGGGACGTCCTGCGCCATTGCCGACTTTGATCATAACGGTAAGCTAACGATTTATTCCCAGACCCAATATCCCTATAATTACAAGATGGATTTGGCCCCTGCCTTAGGCATAGACCCCGGCGATATTCGCGTGATTCAGCCGCCGACAGGCGGGTCATTCGGGGCAAAACTTGATGTTTATCCCTTTGAGCCGGTGGCGGCGATTCTGGCCCAAAAAACCGGCCGTCCCGTAAAAATACTCTTTGATCGGGAAGAAGAGTTTGTCAATTCCCCCACCCGCCAGCCGGCCGCTATGCATTTGAGATCGGGCTGTACGAAGGAAGGTATTTTAACCTTCAGGGCCGCCGATGTTGTGATGGATAACGGCGCTTATACGTCATGGGGGCCGACGGTTCCTGTGATTATGATGCGGACTGTTTCCGGCCATTACCGCGTTCCTGTGGTCGATTTCAAGGGGCAGTCGGTTTATACCAACAATGCCTATGCGGGATCATTTCGTGGTTATGGCAATGTTCAAATGACCTATGCCACCGCGCAGCATATGGATATGCTCGCCGAAAAATTGGCCAAAGATCATGGCATAGACCCCCTCGAATTTCGCTTGAAAAATGCCCAAAAATCAGGCGAGGTCACGCCCCAGAAATCTTATTTGCGGGAATGCGTGTTGGCGGAATGTCTGACCACGGCGGCAGAGGCCGCTGATTATGTGACTAAGCTCAATAAATATACAGCGGAGCGTACTGAAGAAGGCCGTTATAAGCGGGGCATCGGCTTGGCCAGTTCCATTCATAATGCGGGCGGGGCCAAGATTCATAAATCGGACGGCTGCGGCACGATCCTGAAAATGGATGATTACGCTCGCGTAACGGTTATTACGGGGGCCTCGGAAATCGGTCAAGGCATTGATGCGGTGATCGGTCAAATTGTTTCCGAAGAATTGGGCGTGCCTGCCGAACATGTGACGCTGGTGAATAATGACAGTGATCTTGGGCCGTGGGATGTGGGGGTTCATGCTTCTCGTACCACCTTCATTGCAGGTAACGGCGCAAGACGTGCGGCTATCAAGGCCAAGGAACAAATCTTAGCCGCCGCCTCAAAACAAGCAAATGTGGCGGCGGCGGATTTGGATCTGCGCGGCGGGCATGTGGTGCAGGATAAAGATGGGGCGGTGGTCATTAGGCTTGATCGGATGTTGCGCCAAATGCATTTTCAGCCCGTTCCAGACGTGGTTATGGTCAGCGATTATTACGAGCCGAATAGTGAGCCAGAGGGCCGCGACCATATCTCCGATCATTCGGCGGCCTATTCTCACGCGGTGCATATTGCCGAGGTTATGGTGGATACTTATACTGGTGAAGTGACGGTGGAAAAAGTGACCATGGCCCAAGACGTTGGCCGGGTGATCAACCGAATGGGCCTGGAAGCCCAAATGGAAGGCGGCCTGGCCTTTGGTCTTGGTTTTGCCCTGAGCGAGGAGATGTTGTTTGAGGAAGGTCGCTTAAAAAATCCGAGTTTTCGGGATTACAAAGTGCCCACCGCGCCTGATATGCCGGAACTTGACATACACTTCATTGAAAGTGATTGCGCCGAAGGGCCGTATGGTGCCAAGGGAGTTGCAGAACTGCCGACCATCGTGATTGCTCCTGCCATTGCCAATGCGGTTTATAATGCGACGGGCATTCGGTTCTTTAACCCGCCCATGACCCCTGAAAAGGTTGCCAGAGCCATATGGGAAAAGAAAAATCCATGACCCCAAAAACAATCGTCAGTCTCGAGCAGGCCTTGTCGCTGCCTTCGGCAACTTTACGCTTTGCCCAGCTTGGCTGGCGCGTGATTAAGATTGAATCGACGCCTACGGGCCGGGGCTTGCCGGGGGATCCGAACCGCTATATTGGCTCGCAGATCACTGCGGATGGTGAGGATCGCCGCAGTTATTTCATGGCCCCAAATGTGGGCAAGGAAACCATCGCGCTGAATTTAAAATCGCCTGAGGGCCGCGCCGCCTTACATCAGATCATCACAGAATTGGACGTCGATATTTTCTGTTGTAATACCCTGCCGAGCCGGTACGCGCCGATGGGCATTGATTATGAAACATTAAGCGCCCTCAAGCCTGACCTTATTTGGGCGGGAATTTCCGCTATGGGGCCAGATTATCCCCATGTTCCGGGCTATGATCCTGCCTTGCAAGCCATGGCAGGCTATATGGAAATCACGGGGCAAGCGGATGGCCCGCCGACGTTATCAGGCGTGCCGCTGATTGATTTAAAGGCCGGGGACGAGGTTTATGCCGGCGTTATGCTGGCCTTGGCTGAACGGGCGGAGACGGGACGCGGCAAACGCCTTGATGTGTCCATGTTACAGGCGGCGGCGAGTTGGTTGATGACCACGCTGCCCCTGCTTGATTTTGGTTGTGATCAATCGGAAATCACCCGCTGCGGCAATGAACATCGTAAATTCATTCCCACCAATGCCTATCCCACCAAGGACGGCTTTATCTATATGGCGATTGGCAATGACATTCAATGGCAGCGCCTGACGGAAATTCCAAAGTTTGTCAGCCTTGCCAATGAGGTTCGTAAAACAAATGAAGGCCGCCATGGGGAACGTCAATCGCTATATGCGGATATTGGGGCCTTGACGTCAAAATATAGCACGGATGCGTTGGTGGCGGACTTTATGGCGGCAACCATTCCCCATGCCCGTATTAATGATATTCCGCAGGTGGCCGAACTTCCTGCCATAAAAAGCAAATTAACCACCACCCATTTACCAGATGGCAGGCAAATTCATATGCAGCCTATGGCCGTGGATCTGGACGGGGCAAAAACCACCTTAAGCTTCCCGCCGAAATACGGCGAACATACGGCAAAAATTATGTATGAAGCAGGCTTTGAGGCCGATGAATGTGAGCGACTGCACAAATGCGGTGCCATATTTACCGCAGAGCAATAGGGGACGAAAAATGACCATCGCGGCTTGGGTCGAAAAAGCGGCCTTAAAATATCCTGAAAAAACCGCCCTCCAATTTGAAGGCACGAAGATAAGCTATGGCGATTTTGATCAGGAAATCAAAAACACCGCCGCCCTGCTTTTTCATGCTTTGGATATTCGGCGCGGCGATCGGGTGGCTTATCTTGGCCAGAATCATCCGCGTATGCTTTATGTGTTTTTTGCCTGTTTGCGAATTGGGGCTATATTTTTGCCCCTCAACTGGCGACTCACCGCCGCAGAACATCATCATATGTTAACCGAGAGCGGGGCGGCGGCGCTCTTTGTGGGGGGCCCTTTTGAAGAGCAATGCCAGCCGTTGAAAGCGGCCTTAAAAGACGTCAAATTTGTCCATATGAGCGCGAATGATAAGCCCGGCTGGTACAGCATGCCCAAAAGGCTGCGGGAAACAAAAACAGTGAGCGCAGGCCTTACAGACGATCCCCGCGATCCCGCGTTACTTATATTCACATCCGGAACAACAGGCCACCCTAAGGGGGCCGTCCTGACCAAGAGTGCCTTGGAAACCAATGCCAAAAATAGCGTCAATATGCATGATATGACGTTCGACGATATTATTCTGACGATTTTGCCTTTATTCCACGTGGGCGGCTTAAACATCCAAACCACGGCAGCATTTTATGTGGGGGCGACCGTTGTGTTACACCGAACATTTGAGGCAGAAAGAGCCATCGCCGCCCTCAAGGATGACCATCCCAGCCTGACGATTATCTTGCCGGCCCATATGCCGCTGCTGGCCTCTCATGGGGCATGGCCTGCGCTTGACTTGTCAAGCCTTCGCGCTGTCACGACGGGGTCTTGTGTTGTCCCAGATCATATGACCTCATTTTGGCATGACAGGAATATTCCTCTCTTACAGGTTTACGGCGCGAGCGAGACCTGCCCCATTGCAATCCATCAGACGGCAAAGGATGCTTTTGAGACGGCGGGAAGTATCGGTTTTCCGGCAAAATATTGCGCCGTTCGCATAGTGGATGAGAATGATGAGGATTGCGCCGTTGATCAGGCGGGCGAAATTTTAATCAAAGGCGATAATGTCATGACCTCTTATTGGCAGGATGCGCCTGAGACTAAAAAATCATTAAAAGACGGCTGGTTTTATACGGGCGATATGGGGTATCAAGACGCGAAAGGCTGCTATCATTTCGTGGATCGCAAAAAAGACATGATCATTTCTGGCGGGGAAAATATTTATCCCGCTGAATTGGAAGTGGTTCTTGGGGGGCATCCTGATATTTTAGAGGCCGCCGTGGTTGGCCGGCCCGATGAGCGATGGGGCGAGGCCGTGGTGGCTTTTATCGTTCTGAAGGCAGGGACGACTGTAAGCCGGGAAGATATTCTCACCTGGCTAGGGGGTCGGCTCGGGCGATATAAACATCCCCGCGACATTCATTTTATTGCGGAATTACCGCGTAACGAAATGCGAAAAATCTTAAAGGAAAAGCTCCGCGCCATGGCGTAATGTCTCGCCTTTATTTGCATCATGGGGGATCTTGCTGTATGGACAGGCTTTAGTAATTTTTTCAGGAAAATAACGTGACGGATTATGATGTAATCATCATCGGCGCTGGGGCCGCAGGGCTGATGTGCGCGATCGAGGCCGGTAAGCGGGGCCGCAGTGTTCTGGTCATTGAAAGTACGGAGAATATTGCCGGGAAAATCCGCATTTCTGGTGGGGGCCGCTGTAATTTCACCAATCTTGGGACAAAACCGGATAAATTCCTGTCACAAAATCCGCGTTTTTGTATTTCTGCCTTGCGAAGATACGGCCCGCGCGATTTTATTGCCTTGGTGGAGAAATATGACATTGCCTATCACGAGAAAAAACGGGGCCAACTTTTTTGTGATGGGAAATCTCATCACATTATCGATATGTTGGTTCAGGAAGGTGAGAGGGTCGGCGTTGTCATTCGCACCTCGATGACTATTGAGGATGTGGAACAATATGAGGGGGGTTTTCGATTGCACACGAAGCATGATACGGGAACATGCCGCTCTTTGGTGGTGGCTTCCGGCGGGAAATCCATTCCTAAAATGGGGGCGAGCAGTTTTGGTTATCATCTGGCCGAACATTTTGGTCATACCATCCTTAAACCCGAACCCGCCCTGGTGCCACTTACTTTTTTGAATGAACAATTGGACAAGCTTAAAGCCTTGGCAGGTGTTTCTGTGGATGTGATCGTAAGCCACGGCAAGACATCTTTTGAAGAGGCTCTGTTATTCACCCATCGCGGCCTGAGCGGCCCGGCGATTTTACAAATTTCATCCTATTGGGCCTTGGGCGATGAGATCAGCGTTAATCTGTCACCGGCGCGGGATATGGGGGAATTTTTAAAAGAACAGCGCAGCGCCCAGCCAAAGCAGGAGCTGCATAATATCCTGACCCAAAGATTCGCCCGCAGATTAGCCCAGTTTATCTGTGACGAGGTGGGCGTTTCTGGTCGGCTGGCGGATCTGTCCAATGAAAAGCTCGCAAAAATATCGGATTTTATCCATGATTGGCGCCTTAAGCCCAATGGCACCGAGGGGTTTCGCACAGCGGAGGTGACACGCGGCGGCATTGATACCCGCGAAATATCCTCTAAAACATTTGAAAGCCAGAAGGTCTCTGGCCTTTATTTCATCGGGGAGGTCTTGGACGTGACCGGACAATTGGGCGGCTATAATTTTCAATGGGCTTGGGCATCGGGCCATGCGGCCGGTCAATTTGTCTAGAGCCAGTTGTGATAACCGCCGAATGTAGAAATCAAATAACATATACCAAGAGTCAAATCATGTAAGAGTATAATAATTTGAATCTAATTCTTGGAATTAAACTCAATAGCTTTTTTGAGTTTTTGATCAAAGTTAGTAATTTTTTTCTTTATTTCCTTTCTGGCTTTAGTTGGCAAAGACCCTGTTGATTTTATTTGCTCAACCGCCTTGTCAAAATCAGACCTATACTCAATGTCCTGTATAGGCTTAAACTTTTGGTATTCATATAAAGCCAGCTTATCCGCTGTTTTTTTCTTAATTTTTCCATAGTTCATTAAGACTTCATATTCATTAAATTTTAAGAAATCATTCAATTTTTCTTGCCAATCCTTCATAGACATTTTTTTGCCCTTGTTGGCCAGATTTTCAGCAAAATCCAAAAACATATTAACTAATCGATTAAGATTGCCTATCTCACTTTCCTCTAAGTAATTTTTTGCAACAGTTACATCTCTTTGCATGATTTTCCCACCAGATTTCTGATTAGACCAAGTATTTAACCCCATGTTCGGCAATTTATGTTTAGCCCTTGCATTTATGATCTCGGCAGCCGTCATATTAGTAATCGCGTATTCTAGTTTGTTTTGTGCATGAGCAAAAAAATCGTGAGTAATCGGCGAGTTGGAGTCGTAGTCATAGCTACATTGGATATATATATCGGTTACTTTCTGGTAGAACCTTCTTTCTGATGCCCTTATGTCTCTAATTCGGTCGAGGAGTTCATCAAAGTAATCTTTGCCAAATAATTTTTTTCCTTGCTTAAGCCTGTCATCATCCATTGCAAAGCCTTTAACAAGGTACTCCTTGATTACTTTTGAGGCCCAGACTCTGAACTGCGTGGCTTTATAAGAATTGACTCTGTAACCGACAGAAATAATAGTATCTAAATTATAGAAACTTGTATTATAGCTCTTGCCGTCAGCAGCAGCTGTCAACTTTTCTTTGACAACTGCTTTTTCTAATAATTCCCTACTCTCAAATATATTCAATAAATGTTTGCTAATATTTTGTTTCGATGTGTCGAATATTTCAGCCATAGCCGCCTGAGTTACCCATACCGTGTCGTCTTCCACAACTACCTGAATATTCGTTGTGCCATCACCAGAGGCATAAAACATAAAGCCCGATTGGCTCGTTAAATCACTCATTAATTAGTTCCTTATAAGTAAGCTTGTGCCCAATATTATGTATCATCTACCTCGACCTCATTTGACAGACCACTGTTATTGTCAATGCCGAAGCAGTTACGAATTCTCTGTAACATAAACCACGCGGTTTTTTGAGTAACCCCAATGTCTTTTGATAGCTGTATGCTAGATATTTCCTTTTTATGAGAGGTAACTAACCAGATAGCTAAGAACCATTTTTGTAGCTTTACCTTCGTATTATCAAAAAGTGTTTGGGTTTTAATATTGAAGTATTTACCACTTTCCTTGCAACGATAACGGTTGTTGGCGCACTTATATACTTTTGAGGAAGCGTCAAACGGTGACACAGTATTACCATCCCACCTCAGACACTCTAAATGGTCAATGCATGACTGCTCGTCAGGAAATGTTTCTAAAAGCTCTGATATATTGTTAAATTCTTTGTTCATAGGGTAATTATATACTATTTCTAGTAGATGTATACATAAAAATTACATTTAGTGTAAATTTGTATATAATTCAAGATATATTTCACCTCATCTGTCTAGCCACATTTAATCACAACTGGCTCTAAGTCCTCGCTTGCTTTTTTTGCGTTATCTCGTAATCTCACCCTATGGAATTTATGGAATCATATTTACCGCTTATTATTTTGATGTTGGCCACCGGTTTGGTTGGCGGCGTCATGGCGGGATTGATGGGTATTGGCGGCGGTATTGTCCTTGTCCCCGTGCTTGAATTTGCCTTAGGTTTTATCGGGGTTGATCCTGAAATACGGATGCATGTGGCGGTGGCAACGTCGCTGGCGACCATTATTCCCACCTCTATTTCATCGGCCCGCGCCCATCATCGACGGGGGGCGGTGGATGTCACCTTGGCCAAACAATGGGGGCCGGCCATATGTCTTGGGGCGGCCTTTGGCAGCTGGCTTGCGGCAAAGGTTGGCGGCTCGAGCCTGTCGGCTATTTTTGCTGTTGTGGCCCTATTTGTTGCCACAAAAATGATTTTGCCCATGGAAAAAATCAGATTAACCAAGGCTGTGCCGCGCGGGCTACTTGGGGCCATCCCGCCATCACTCATTGGCATGATTTCCACTATGATGGGTGTCGGCGGCGGCGCGTTGAGCGTGACCACATTGACCTTCTTCAATGTACCGATCCACCGTGCTGTCGGCACATCGGCCTTTTTTGGCCTGATGATTGCGGTGCCGGGGATGATGGGTTTTATGATAACGGGTCAGGGTAATATGATGTTGCCGCCGGGTAATGTGGGTTATGTCAATGTGATCGGCTTTTTGATTTTGTCACCGGCGACCTTCCTTGCCGCGCCCCTTGGGGTGAAAATCGCCCATGCCTTGACCCAGAGACAGCTCAGCATGACCTTTGGCGCTTTCTTGCTGATCGTCGCAGGCCGCATGTTCTATCGTACTTTAATGTAAAAAGAGGAAAAAATGTCACAATTGACGTCCTGCCTTAATCTGAATGATTTTCGGGCCATCGCCAAAAGAAAATTGCCGCGAATGATATTTGATTATCTTGATGGCGGGGCCGATGATGAGGTCACGCTAAGCCGTAATCAAAGTGCCTTTTCCAAATATCAGTTGATGCCGCGCGCCTTAACCAATGTGGCGAATATTGACCTCTCGACCAGTGTTTTGGGACAAGATGTGGCCTTGCCTGTGCTCTTATCGCCCACCGGTCAAACCCGTATGTTCCACCATAGCGGCGAGGCGGCCGTGGCGCGCGCCGCGGCCAAGGCGGGAACCATTTATTCACTGTCATCCGTGTCGAGCACCTCTATAGAAGAGGCCGCAGCGGCAAGTCTTGGCCCCAAATGGTTTCAGATTTATGTCTGGCGCGATCGGGGGGTAACAAGAGAATTCATGGCCCGCTGCCGTCAAAGTGGTTACCACGCGTTATGCCTTACGGTGGATCTGCCGGTTCATGGTAATCGGGAAAGAGATATTCGTAATGGGCTGTCTTTTCCCGCGAGCTTGACCGCCAAGACAGTCGTCGATATTTTATCACATCCGGCATGGCTCTATCATTATATCAGCAACCCAAAAATAGAGATTGCCAACCTGGCCGGTTCGGCTTTTGTCCAAGGTAATGAGGGCGGGGGGCTTTTGGATTATGTGGCCAAGCAATTTGATCCCTCGGTCGATTGGGATGATGCGGCCTGGATGATAGAGCAATGGGGTGGTCCTTTTTTGATTAAGGGTATCGTCAATGCCCAAGACGCCAAACGGGCGGTGGATATTGGGGCCTCGGGCATTATTGTGTCCAACCACGGTGGACGGCAATTGGACTTTATGCCGCCGACCCTTGATGTGTTGCCTGACATTGTAGCCGCCGTGGCAGGGCGGGCAGAGATTATTATGGATAGCGGCGTACGGCGGGGCACAGATGTCCTTAAGGCCTTGGCCCTTGGCGCCAATGCGGTCATGATTGGGCGGCCTTATCTTTATGCCCTTGCCGCAGGGGGCGAGGCCGGTGTGGACCGCATGTTTGAGCTTCTTAAGGCGGAACTTATCCGTGATATGGCCTTGCTAGGCTGCGTAAAAATTTCTGATTTATCGCCAGCGTTTCTTCATCAACCCTAGCTTTTTAAAAAATCAATAATGACCTTTTGTATGTCTTTTTGATCGAACAGACAAATATGGCCCCCGTCTCGCTTATGGACGGTACATTTTGGGCCTTCGAGGCGCATTCTGTCGACCTCATGGCTCGGAACGATGGATTTTTGCCCCTGTATCAGGAGGGTTTTTGCGGTGATTTTTGCATAATGAGGCCAAAGGTCAAAATCTTGGCCATGGAGGCTGAATTGATTGGCCAGGGCGGGGTCATTTTGAAAGGTAAACTGCCCCTTGTCCGTTTGCCGGCACCATATTTCCGCCAGATGCTGCCATTTTTTTTCCTCAAGAACTAAACCGCCGCGCGATAAGCTCTCTTTAAGATATGTCTCAAATTGGGGAAAGCTGTCAAAATGGGGCGGGCTGGCGATATTTTTCATGGCCGCTTGCCGTAACCATTCGGGAAAGCCAGGCCCCACATCATCCAAGATCAAATGGGTTATGATACATTCCGTCATGATGGCCCCCAGAACAATCCCAAGGCCGCCGCCTTTTGAGGCCCCAATCCAGCGGACGGATGTGATGTTAAGCTGCCGCAAAAGATCGCGGGCCATGGCGGCATAGGCCGTAAGTCCGGGGTCTTTTTTCTTATCATGGGCCCAATCGGACAGGCCGCATCCAATGGAATCGGGGCAGATCACATGGTAATCCTGACTAAGCCGTGCCGCCAATTCCTCATGATCACGGCAGGTGCCCGTGACCCCGTGCCATATGACGATCGTGTCCTTTTGAGGATCTCCCCATTCCAGAAAATGAATATTTCGCTCATCACACAGCAGGAACCTTGATTTTGGTTCGAGAGAAGTTATTGTCTATTCCTTTCAGAAAAGTCTATGATTTCTCCATAGAGGAAGAAAAAGATAAAAACAATGGCAAAGACATTTAAAAAGCGGGATCTGATACTGGAAAAAGCAAGTACGCTTTTTATGGACAAGGGTTTTTCCGCCACCACCCTCGAAGAAATAGCAGAAGCCGTCGGCATTAAGCGCGAATCTCTCTATTATTATTATCCGGGGAAATATGATCTTCTTTATGACATTATTGCGCCGCAAATCGCCAATGTCATGGGCAATTTTGAAGAGATCATCGCCCAAGAGACAGATTTTCAGACCATAGTGCAGTGCGGTATTGATAATCATCTTCAACATTTTAATTCAAGTTACCTCCATATGGCCATGGCCGTGCGTAAAAACAGCAAAGGCGATGTGCAGTTAAAATTTATAGCGCTGAGAAACATGTTTAAATCCTATGAAAATATCTGGATTAAGGTGATTGATCAGGCGGGTAGAATGGGCGATTTAAGACTCGATGTGCCGCCAAAAATGCTTGTTTATTCCCTATTGGGTCTGTGTAATAGCCTCTCGAGCTGGTATCGGCCAGATGGCCCCCTCTCGCTTACGCAAGTCAGCCATTATTTCTCCTCTATTATATTGGACGGCATAAAGGGGCAAAATAACAGCGCCCCCTAGCCCGTCTGTTCAAAATTCGCAGGGCGGCGCTCTTGGAAAGCTGAAATGCCTTCCCGGGCGGCCTTGGTGCAGGCACTATCGCCAAAGGCGTCATATCCCACCTGAAGCGCGTCCGATAACGACGTGGATTTGGCCGCCATCGTGACAGCCTTTTCAATGATCGCGATAATGTGACCGCTTAAAAGCTGCCCCGTAGAAGACTGGCCTGTTGATTTTTCAAATTCTGCCATGTTAACGGGATCATCTGTGATGCTATGGACGGTTCCTTGCATCATATTGACCTGTTTTACCGCAGCCGGGATAAGGTCTTGGGGATCAGAGACAAGGTTTGAAATCATGCCAATATCATGGGCCTTCCGCGCCGTCAGTTTTTCAGCGCGGGTTAGCATATGATGGAAGGTTTTCGCTGCTTGCGGCCAGCGGCGATAGGGGATCACCATGGCCCCAATGCCGGGGACAATGCCCAGTGTGACTTCCGGCAATTGCAGCCACGCCTTCTCCAGGGCGACAAGGGCGTGGCAGCGGGTGGCCAGCTCAAATCCGCCGCCAAGGGCAAAGCCGTTCAAAGCTGCCACAACCGGTTTTGGACAGCTATCCAAATGTACCAAAAGTCGTGAACAGCTTTTGGCATATTGGATGCTCTGATCTTTATGGCCGAGCAGGTCAGGGAATTTGCCTATATCTGCCCCCGCGCAAAAGGCCTGCGTTCCGTATCCTGTGATGACAAATCCCTTGACCGCAGGGTCATTTTCATGGGCCGTAATGACGGATAAAATTTCATCAGTCATCTGATCATGAAGGGCATTTAAGGCTTCTGGCCTGCGCAGGCTAATGACCTTAACGCCGTCCAAACCATCTACCAGAATAGAGCGCTTAAAATCAAGATAGGCCGGGAGGGGTTTTTTCGGTTGCGGCATCCCCGGCTTATAGTCGCCAAATTTTTTCAAAATGCGCGTGACCTCCTCTTCGCCATAATCCTTCATAAGTTCGAGGGGGCCTTTCTTAAAGGCAAAGGCCAAACGGCAGCCCAGATCAAAATCCGCCGCCGAGCCAATGCGCCGGTCCATAATGTCAACGGTTTGGGAAAAGAGAATGCCGAGCAACCGATCCCGAATGGTCTGGGCAACCTCTGGATCCACGGCGCAGGGGGTGCCGGGCGGGTTGGTTTCCCATTTATCCACCTCATTAAATATTGTTGCGGGATCGTAATGGCTACCCTCTTCTGCGGCTTGAACGGTATTTGTTTCAACAATGATGGGATTGCCATGGGCAAAATTAAGCACAAAGAAAGGCCCCGCATGAACCCATTCCATGGCCACGCTGTCTATTTCCGCAGGGTTGGCTATATCCAGCAGCAGGGCGGCCTCATTACACCAATTGTCAAATATACGATCCAGCATAAAACACACCGCATCTGTGGTGATCATGGGAACTTTGCCTGTCACGGCAAAGAACCACCGTAAATAATCGCGTAAATTTGGATCGGCAGCGGGCCAGTCGATGACTTCAACTACGGGATTTTGAAAGGCGGGCGCAAAAAAATGGGTGACGGTGGTGCGCTCTGGATGATCCAAATGGGAAAACAACCGCGCCGCAGGAAGGGAGCTGCTGTTGGACGTAATGATGGCATCGGTACGAATATGTGATTCTATTTGGGAGAATATTTTCCGTTTGAGATCCAGATCTTCCGTGGCGGCCTCGATGACCCAATCACAGTTTTTTAAGGCCGCATAGTCGGTGGCGATTATCAGATTTTTACGAACATTTTCCCCTTGCGCTGCGGAAAGCTTGCCCCGCTTCAGGCCTTTTTCCACATAGGCATGAATGCGGGCTAAGGCCTTGTCCAAGGCATCTGGATTAATATCAATGAGAATTAGCGTCAGATCTGGCAGCGCGCTTTTGAGATAATAGCCGATATCTGGCCCAATGGTTCCCGCCCCAATGATGGCGATGGATTTTGGCATCCCCCGATCGGGGGAGAGAAGAAGAGGGTTCAGGGCGGCGCGGCTCATGTCAATTTTCCTTTCGAGTATGTGGGCTTTTTAGGGTGGCGTCGGGCTATTCTGTTGCAATTCTACATTAACGTAGAATTTTATCAAGACCCGTCACGATATGCCTTGATAATCGTCAAAAAAGGCCTATTCTTTACTTGGGGAGCCATGGGGAACTATGGGGAAACATGAAAAAAGAACTAAAAATATTCATTGAACAGATGTATCAGGATAACCATGAGGGTTTCTTGAGGTTTTTGATGCAGAAAACCCAAAATAGGGATGATGCCCATGATGTGCTTCAGGAGTCTTACCAAAAATTGATGCTGCGGGAGAAGATTCAGGACATGGAAAACCCCCGCGCCTATCTCTATAGAACGGCGACCAATATTATTATAGATCGCCATCGTAAAGGGAAACACCATACAAAATACATCAGAGAAGTCGTTAACAATACTGACATTGGCGCGGCGAGTACGGCGTCAACTATTCCGCCCGAAAGACAGGTGGCCGCGCGGCAAGAGTTGGCCAAAATTTATCTTGCCTTGGACGATTTGCCGGAGAAATGTCGTCAGGCCTTTTTAATGCATCGTGAACAGCATATGAAATATGGTGAAATTGCACAGGCGTTAGAAATTTCTGTTAGTATGGTGGAAAAACACATCATACAGGCGCTTAAACATTTAAGGCACCGCCTAAGATAAAGAACCTAAGAAAAATAACTTAAGACAAAAGCTGAGATAAAAAATTGAGGGATATGGTCAATGGGCCGTTTAAGTAGAGTAACCGAGTGAAGATAAGAGATGAGTGAACAGAATATAGACGATAAAATGCTGGATGAGGCAACCGAATGGTTTGTTTTGATGCGTGCCGATGACATATCGAAGGCGCGGTCAAAGGAATTTGTGCGTTGGATAAGCCAAAGTTCTGCCCATCAAGAAGCCTATGCGGAAATTGGGGGATTTTGGGATGGGCTCTCTGTTCTTGAGGCGGGGGTTGTTTCCCAGAAATCTAAAATGACCACAAACGTAACATCTCTGGGGGAGCATAAAACACGGAAAAAGAAAGAAAACGCCCCTGAAAAAAGCCGTTGGTCCCCAAGATTGATGGTAGCGTCCCTCGCTTTTCTGGCTCTCAGCATCATCGGTTATAAATATAGTGATATCATTTTGATGGAAAGCCATACAACCAAGATAGGGCAGATGGCGGACGTTATTCTAGAAGACGGCTCCCATTTGGCCTTAAACACGAACTCAAAAATTAGAGTTGATTTGCAGAATGATCGACGTGTGGTCTATCTGGAACGGGGGGAAGTTTATTTTGAAATATCCAAGGATAAAAACCGCCCCTTCTTTGTGGAAACGAAAGGCGGCCTTGTTCGCGTATTAGGCACGAAATTCAATATCCGTCAAAGGGGCAATACCAGCGATGTGACCGTCGTGGAAGGGGCCGTCGGCGTCATGAACTATGGCAAGATATCCGATGGTATGACCCCTGACGTAACGGCGGTGTCCCTTGATGCAACCTTGACCCCGAACCAAAAATTTAGCTTAGGGAATGACGCATTAGGCAATATAGCCCGCCCTGTGGATAGCCGCGCTGTCCTGTCATGGCGGGATCGGAAGCTGATTTATAACGGGGAAAGTTTTGCGGCCTTGATTGCAGATATTAACCGATATTATGACGTGGAAATCCGCATCGGGGATCCGGCGCTCAATGATATCGAAGTTGTGGCTATTCTCAAGATTGAAGATCGCGCCGCGACCCTAAAGGCGCTCGAGACCACATTCCATGTCACGGCACAAATCTTATCCAAAGATCTCATCATGCTCTATCCCAACAAGTTGTAATGTGATATTACGGGGTAAACGGACGAAAGGGCCGAGACTATAATATTATATTTGAGCCTTATGGGAGGTTATCGAGGGAATGCGACAAAGATTTGTCGATGTTTTTCTAATGTATATAACAGGTTTCATCCTGTTTCTTATGCCCGTTTTTGGGGTAAGCCTACGCGCTTATGGCCAAAATTCCCCTGATCAGATAATCTACAATCTGTTAGAAGATCGTGAAATAAAGAAAAACTTCACGATTTTGACGCAGCCTCTCTCCACGGCCCTTTTGCAATTTGGGGCGCAGGCAAATCTTTCAGTCCTCATCCGCAAGAAAGACACCGAAGGAAAGATCGCTAAAGAGCTGAAGGGAAATTTATACCCGAAGGACGCCCTGAAACGGCTTCTGCAAGATACGGCTCTGGGATTTGCCTATATTGACGCAAAGACAATTTCCATATCACCTGATTTATTTGAGCCAGCTCATGTCGCCCAGAACCCAAAGGACGATAATCCGGCTCCTGATGAGGACGGCCTGCCTGACAAAGACCGGGCGGAAAATCCATCGGCCATTGACGAAGTCGTCGTCACCTCGCGCCGCCGCCGCACGAACATGCAAAAGGTTCCCGTCGCGGTATCGGTGATCAAGCCCCCCTTAATCCGTGACGCCCGCATTTATACAATTGAAGACGTGGGAACCCGGGTTCCGGGCCTGACCATTGCCAGCTTCAGCATCGGACAGCCCACTATTCATATGCGCGGCGTGGGATCAAATGATGACGGCGCAGCCTTGGATAATTCCATCGTTATGTTTGTGGATGATGTGTATGTGGGACGGATTACGGCCATTAACATGAATTTTTATGACCTTGATCAGATTGAAATTATACGAGGCCCGCAGGGGACTCTCTACGGCAAAAATGCCATTGGCGGCGCGATAAATGTCACCAGCAAAAACCCGACGGAAAATTTGTCTGGGGAAGGAGACGTGACCGTTGGTAATTATAACCGCAGAGATTTTAGGGGGGTGATCAGTGGCCCGCTTGTTAAGGAAAAATTTTTGGGAAGGCTGGTCTTTCATTCACGCAAGCGGGACGGCTGGCAGGAAAGCCTCTTTCTGCCCGGCATTAAACAAAATGATGAAAACACATGGTCCGCGCGGGGCAAGCTTTTGCTGGCCGTGAGTGATAGCTTGCAGATAGATATAAACGGAGATTATAGCCGGGATAATTTGGAAAGCACCGGCCGCATTCCCGTGGCCGGCCGCGTTCCGGTGCGGCTTCTCGGGCCAGATGGATTGCCAAACGGCAAGACGGCTCTCCCAACAGATATTTTAAAAAATTTAGGCGGCGATGTCCGGCATGCCATTAATAGTGATCGGGGCTTTACGAACCGCACCATAGGGGGCGTGAGTAGCCGAATGAGCCAGCAAGGGCGTTACGGCAAACTTCTGTCTATTACCGCGTTTCGTAAAACTGACTTTTCGTGGTTGGAGGATTCTGTCGGCCTGCCGTCTTCTGTCACCGATCAAAAAGTTAATTCCAATGTGACGGAGCATCATTCTCAATTTTCACAGGAATTTCGCTGGATTTCCCCAGATGAGAGGCGCCTAAAGCACCTGCTGGGATTTTATTATTTGTTTGAACATACGCACCGAATTGAAAATTTTATTTTTCCCAGAGGCTTAGCCACCACGGATCAAAACAATAAAACCAACAGCTTTGCGGCCTTTGGTGAGGCCTCTTACAGCCTTACAGATAAATTGAGTTTTACCTTTGGTGGCCGCTTGACGTATGAATCCAAAAAAATGGATCAGCAAAACATCACTAAAGGAGATCAAAATATACTGCTCGAAGATTTCAGCCTACATAACTCAGGGAGTTGGACAGATTTTTCGCCTAATTTGGTTTTATCTTGGCAACAGAATAATGACATCATGTGGTATGCCAGCCTGTCACGAGGCTATAAAAGCGGCGGTTTTCAAGGCGCACCCGCCACCTTGGACTTAGCAAAACGAACCATTGATCCAGAATCCGTGTGGAATTATGAGGCGGGGCTTAAATCCCAATGGTTAGCGGATCATGTGCGCCTTAATCTTGTCGGTTTCTATTCCGACTATCGGGATTTACAGGTGGTGCAATTTAAAACCGAAGGAAATTTTGGGGTTTTCCAAACCAGTAATGCGGCCTCGGCCAGTCTGCGTGGCATGGAAATGGAATTTACCATAAAACCCCTTTCTGGCCTTGAAATTTCAGGATCTTACGCCTTTCTGAAAGCGACCTATGATAACTTCAATGATCTGTCAGGCCGTGATTTTAAGGGGAATACCCTTCGGCAGGCCCCGCGTCATTCTCTTTTTATAGCCGTTTATTACGCGCGAGATTTTTATATGGGGCGGCTGCGGTTTCGGGCTGATTACCGCTATCAGGGGGAAAGCTTTCGGGAGCCAGACAATAGCGTAACCATTCAACCCGCCTTTGATCTGGTGGATGCTTCTGTTGCCTATGAAGTCGCTGATAACAGCTGGGAAGCCACATTATGGGCTAAAAATATTATGGATAAAGAATATATCTCCCATCTTTATGTCTTAGGCGGCAATGATTATGCGCTGTTTGGCACGCCGCGTACCTATGGTCTTACGATCACGCTAAATTTCTGAGACCTCGCGGGGGTTTCGCCTTTTCTATTTTATATATAAAATAAATTCTCAAATTTTATTGAGGGGTTTTCTCCCCCCACCGTTAATAGGATATTGCAGCTCATGAATAGGGAGAAGCTGTATAAAAAAAATTTGATCAAATATAGAATAGGAGACGACTGTGAAAGCACGTTATTTTATGACGACTTCCCTTGTTACCCTTGGGATGATTTCTGCCTCATTTATGGCAAATGCGGCAGAAGGTGGGGAAAAGAACAGCTTCGCGATTGAGGAAATTACCGTAACGGCTCAGAAAAGATCTGAAAATCTTCAACAAACCCCCCTGGCCATTACCGCCATTGGCGGGGCCGCCTTGCGTGAGGATGATATTACCAACCTACAGGACATCGGCAATAGAACGCCTGGCATGACCTTTGCGGCGTTCAGTCCTGGTCAACCAGAAATTGCGATACGCGGCATCGGCACCAAAGAAGACGGGGCGTCGGCTAGTGACAGCGTTATTGTGAGCGTGGATGACGTTTATATTGCCGCCAGAACAGCACAAGTTTTTGACATTTTTGATCTGGAACGTGTTGAGGTTCTTCGCGGCCCTCAAGGCACATTATATGGCAAGAATTCGATCGGCGGATCGATTAATTTTGTCACCACCAAGCCTGATGAAAATACAGAAATTCGTTTTCGTCAAACCGTGGGTGATTATGGCCGTTTTGATACGGCTGGCCTCCTCAGTGGCCAGATAGCCAAAAATCTTTTTGGGAAAGTGTCGTTCAGTCGCCGTAAATTTAACGGCTATTACAAGAATGTTCTGGTCGGCTCGGATTTATATGGCAAGCAATTGGGCGGGGCGAATACCTTCGCTTACCGTGGCATGTTGCGCTGGACGCCAAGCGAAGACCTTGAAGTGATCCTTTCAGCAGATGGTGCTGATGATAATATTGGCGGTAGCAATCGTGAACCGGTTGGCAGTGCTGGGCCGCTTCATAATTGCGGCTGTGCCTCTGATCCGGTTGCGGTAAATAATGCGCTTGGCGGGGGGACGACGGCTTTTGATTCCTTGAATAACATTGATGGTTTTACGGATCGCCGCGTGGAAGGCTACGCCCTGAAAATTAATTGGGATCAGGCCTGGGGGACATTCACGTCGATTTCCGCCTATCGGAAAAGTAATTTTAACTGGCTGGAAGATTCCGAAGGCCTGCCAGGATCCAAAACCTTTGTGGCTTTGAATGCCCCAGGTGGCCCTGGCCCGGCATTTACGGCACCGGCCACAGATGGCTTTGCTTTTGATGTGGATGATGGGGCGACAGAACATACCAAACAATATACCCAGGAAGTTCGAGCGACATCCAATGGGGAAACTGATCTGAACTGGGTTGTGGGGGCTTTTTACAGCCGCGAAGAGACCGGCCGGACAGAAAAATTCTTTTTTCCCTCAATTGGGCTTAACATTGGCGGCGTGAATATGCCCAGTGATATGTCTTCTGTTCAGACCAATTTATCAAATAGCTTTGCCGCCTATGCCGATGGCTCCTACAATGTGTCTGATAAAGTGATCCTTCATGCCGGCGTTCGTTATTCTACAGAAAAAAAGGACATGACAGCGCAAGGAATTGTGAGCAGTGGTTTTGGGCTTTTGATCAAAAATTTTGACAAAGTTAGCGCAAGTGATCGTTGGAGCAATGTCTCATGGCGGGTTGTGGCTGATTATCACGTTACCGATAACAATATGATTTACGGCAGTATCTCCACAGGGTTTAAAAGTGGTGGTTTCACGGGTTCTGCCTCAACGGCGGAGCGGGCCAAAACCCCTTTTGGTTCTGAAAAAGCCACCAATTTTGAAGTGGGGATAAAATCTCAGTTCTGGGATGATCGGGCGCGGGTCAATATGGCGGCCTTCTATACGGATTATAAAGACTTACAAGTCACGCGCTTCTTTCAGCCAGAATCCGCCGGTTTTGGCCAATTTATTACGGAAAATGCGGGGAAAGCCCATATCAAGGGATTTGAAGTTGAATATACTTTATTGCTGACAGAAGCATTTGAAGTGGGGGGAAGTTATGCCTATCTTGATGCAAAATATACTCAATTTACAGGCACGCCCGGCGTTGGCGGGACAGGGGACTTTACCGGAAATGTCCTGCGGCAAGCCCCAAAACATAGCGTGAGCCTGTATAGTAAATATACCCTTGAACTTGAAGATGGCAGCTCCCTTGCGGCCAAGGTCAATTACCGTTACCAATCCTTAAGCTATTATGATCCCAACAATAATGATCTTGCCACCATTCCTGCTTATACCCTATGGGATGGGCGTCTTGCCTGGAACTCTCCAGACGGGAAATGGGAATTAGCCGGATGGGTTAAAAATATTGGCGATAGGGAATATCGGACGCATGTCTTTACCCAGCGGGGCAGCCGTATCGCATTTGCCCTCTTTGGGGCGCCAAGGACGTATGGGTTTACGGGGACATATACATTCTAAGATATCAAGGCGCGGCTAAGAAAAAGATAGGAAGCCTGACTAAAATATAAGATAGGAAGGCCCGGTTGTCAGAACATGTTAAATATGTAACAGTTTGCTCTTATGACCGGGCCTTTTTTCATGGCTAAAATATAATAACAAAATATTGGGAATTTTCATGCCGTTATCTGGAACTGAAACTGAAAAATGCCTTCATCATCCTCAATTTAAACAGCTCATCCGGGCGCGGGGGCGGTTCAGTCTGGTCTTTAGTCTCATGATCCTGCTGTCTTATGGCCTTTATGTGTTGGGGATGTGCTTTGCCCCAACCGCCATGGCGCAGCCTTTTGAAGAAGGCGGCAGTATGACCTATGGCATTTTAATGGCGGTGGGGGTGATTTTATGGGGCATGATCTGTTCCGGCATTTATAGCTGGTGGGCCAATCGGCATTTTGAAGCCATAAAACACGCTTTGCTGAAAGATTTGGGTTATGAATAAAGTTATTATGAGTTTTCTGACGGCGGCGCTACTAAATATCGCTTTTATTGGCCCGTCTTTCGCGGCGGGCGGCGCGATGATCGAAGGGCCTGTGGAAAAACAACCGCTCAACATGGGGGCCATCACGATTTTTTTTATTTTTGTGATGGTGACCCTTGGCATAACATGGTGGGCAGCGCGAAATACCAAAACCAAGAATGATTTCTATGCGGCAGGCGGCGGGATTAAGCCCTGGCAAAATGGCACGGCCATCGCGGGGGATTTCATGTCAGCAGCGACATTCCTTGGTATTACCGGCGCCATATATGGCTTTGGGTTTGATGCCTTGATCCTGGCGGTGGGGGTTATGGCGGCTTGGCCCGTGATTTTATTCCTGATCGCCGAACGGTTACGTAATTTAGGCAGCTATACCTTCATTGATGTGGTGTCTTATCGGTTGGAAAAAAAGCCCATCAGAATTGTCTCGGCCATAGGGTCGCTTAGCGTAGTGGTCTTTTATCTCATAGCCCAAATGGTCGGCGCGGGTAAATTGATCCAGCTTCTTTTTGGCCTAGATTATATTTATGCGGTGATTTTGGTCAGTTTTCTGATGATCTGTTACGTGAGCTTCGGTGGGATGCTGGCGACCACATGGGTGCAGTTGATTAAGGCGATTTTGCTTCTGATTGGGGGCAGCTTCATTGCCTTCATGGTGGTGAAAAGCTTTCATTTTAATTTTGAGGCCATCTTCGCCAGTGCCGCCAAAATACATCCCAAAGGCACGGCGATTCTGGCCCCGGGTCTGTGGCTTAAAGACCCTATTTCCATCATTTCCGTGGGGCTTACCATGATGTTTGGTATTATGGGCCTGCCGCATATTCTGATGCGATTTTTCACGGTTAAGGATGCGAAGGACGCCCGTAAATCCGTTTTTGTGGCAACGAGCCTGATGGGATATTTTTATATTCTTATCATCATCATTGGTTTTGGCGCCGTCACCTTTGTCATGGGTAATCCCGACTATCATGATGGGGCCGGAAAAATTCTGGGCGGCGGCAATATGGTGGCCTTGCATTTGACCCATTATATGGGCGGGAATTTCATGCTTGGCTTTATGTCGGCGGTGGCTTTCGCCACCATTTTGGCGGTTGTGGCCGGATTGACGTTGGCGGGGGCGGCGACCATAGCTCATGACCTTTATGCAAAAACCTTTAGCCAAGGCCCTGTGACTAATGCACAAGAAATGAAAGTCTCCCGCATTGCCACATTCGCCTTGGGCGCTGTTGCGGTTGTTCTGGGCATTGCCTTTGAAAATCAAAATGTTGCCTTCGTGGCAGCCCTTGCCCTTGCCATTGCGGCCAGCGTGAATTTTCCAATTTTAATCATGTCAATGTATTGGCGTAATATGACCACCAAAGGGGCGATCGCGGGTGGCGTGACGGGTCTTGTCCTCTCCATCGGCCTGATCATCTTAAGCCCGAGTGTTTGGGTGTCTGTTTTTGGTTACGCGGAGCCTCTCTTTCCGCAAATTTATCCCACCTTCTATTCCATGCCGCTGGCTTTTGCGGCCATCTGGTTATTTTCGGTGTTGGATAACAGCCCGCGTGCAGAACAGGAAAAGGCGCTGTTTGACGAACAGTTGGTGCGCTCAGAAACGGGAATCGGCATTTCAGGCACCAGCAAACATTAAGCGCCTTTTCGGCCCATAAACAGATTGCCTTAAAATCTAAATCTTTCATGACCCTGATTGTATAGATGTCCATTTGGGCGTAGAATAGCCAAAGAGATAGGCTATAAGCAGAGGCAAAGGAGAACGGGTGTCACAGAAGATAGAGGCGAAACCACATATTGAGGAGGCGGCTTGGGATAAGGGGGAAGCTCAAGAAATAATCGCCCGGCACGCCGCCTTAAAAGGTGGCTTAATGGAGGCCTTGCACGGCCTGCAACAGGCCTTTGGCTTTGTGCCTGCGGAAAGTTATGACTTGCTGGCGGCGGCGTTTAATCTTTCAAAAGCCGAAGTTTATGGCGTTCAAAGCTTTTATCATGATTTTAGAACGGCCCCTGCGGGTCATCATGTGATCCAAATTTGTCAGGCCGAATCATGTCAGGCACGGGGCAGTCGCCGTTTAACCGCGCATGCCCTTAATCATTTGGACATCACATTGGGCGAGACGACACCCGATGGCCGTTTCACATTGGAGGCCGCCTATTGTCTGGGGAATTGCGCCGTATCCCCTAATATGACCTTAGACGGCAAATTATATGGACGGATGACGACGGACCTCTTTGATGGCCTTTTAAAAAAGACGGAGGCTCTCTGATGACGGATCTTGTGACCCTTTACGTGCCCCTAGAATCCACAGCCCTTTCCTTAGGCGCGGATGAACTTGTGCTTGCCCTATTGGAGGAAGCCGCTGCCCGCCACCAAGATGTGGAGATTATCCGCAATGGTTCCTGGGGAATGAGCTGGCTCGAGCCGTTGGTGGAAGTGGTCACAGGTGAAGGCCGTATGGCTTATGCAAATGTGACAGTGGATGATGTTAAGGGCCTATTCGATGCGGGCTTCTTGAGCGGCGGAATCCATGACTTATCCCAAGGCCTGACCGCAGAAATCTCTTATCTTAAAAATCAGGACAGATTGACCTTTGCCCGTTGCGGCTTGATTGATGCCTTATCTTTGGATGATTACCAAGATAACGGCGGGTTCCAAGGCCTCGAGGCGGCCTTGAAAATGCCTGCGCAAGAAATTGTTGATCAGGTCACCGCAAGCGGCCTTCGGGGGCGGGGCGGGGCGGCCTTTCCCACGGGCATTAAATGGAATACGGTTCTGGGAACAGCGGGGAGCCAAAAATATATATGCTGTAACGCGGATGAGGGCGACAGCGGCACCTTTGCCGACCGCATCTTGATGGAAAGCGACCCCTATTGCCTGATCGAAGGCATGATCATTGCGGGGCTGGCCGTGGGGGCCACCGAAGGTTTAATTTATTTAAGGTCTGAATATCCGCTTGCACAAGAAATATTAAATGAAGCGCTGATCAATGCGCGAGCGGGCGGTTGGCTTGGGCAGGATATTCGCGGCTCTGGCAAGGCATTTGATATTGAAATTCGCATGGGCGCAGGCTCTTACGTTTGCGGCGAGGAAACCGCCATGCTCAACAGCCTTGAGGGCAAGCGCGGCATGGTACGGGCAAAACCACCTCTGCCTGCCATAGAAGGCCTATTTGGTCAGCCGACCGTGGTCAATAATGTCTTATCCTTGGCGAGCGTTCCCATCATTATGGCGCGGGGGGCAAAATTTTATCAGGACTTTGGCATGGGTCGTTCGCGCGGGACAATCGCCTTTCAATTGGCAGGTAATATCGCCCGCGGCGGTCTTGTGGAAAAGGCCTTTGGTATTAGCCTTCGGGAATTGCTCGAGGGTTATGGCGGCGGCACCTTTACAAAAACGCCCATAAAGGCCGTACAGGTGGGCGGCCCGCTGGGGGCTTATTTGTCACAAGACGACTTTGACTTGCCCATGGATTATGAGGCTTTTTCAGCGGCAGGGGCTGTTCTTGGTCACGGGGGTATTGTGGTTTTTGATGATAGTGCTGACATGGCAGAGCAGGCAAAATTCGCCTTTGATTTCTGCGCCCTTGAAAGCTGCGGTAAATGCACGCCTTGCCGCATTGGATCGGTGCGCGGCTCAGAAGTGATGGCAAAAATACAGGCGGGCAAGAATGTCTCAGATAATTTGACCTTGGTTCATGATCTATGTGATGTTATGGCGGCGGGGTCGCTCTGCGCCATGGGCGGTATGACGCCAATACCCGTCTTAAGCGCCCTCAAAGCATGGCCAAAGGATTTTAAAGCCAAATGACCATAAGGTGAAGAGAATGATGATCATTGAAAAAGATTTTGGAACGCCAGAAGTTGTCTCCGATATATCCGTCACCCTAAAAATTGATGGCAAGTCCGTGACGGTAACTCAAGGCAGTAGTATCATGCGTGCGGCGGCAACGATCGATACAGGTATCCCGAGCCTCTGCGCCACCGACTGTTTGGAAAGCTTTGGCTCTTGCCGCCTCTGCCTTGTGGAAATTGACGGGCGGCGCGGCACGCCTGCCTCCTGCACGACCCCTGCGGAAGAGGGTATGAAGGTCACGACTCAATCCGATAGACTATCAGGTTTAAGAAGGGGCGTGATGGATCTTTATCTGTCGGATCATCCTTCAGATGATGACTTACCGCTTCATGATTTGGCGAAGTTATTGGGTATGCCAAAATCTCATAATGAAAGCCGTTACGGCACCGAAGGCCATAACCATCTAAAATCTGTCATTGATGATAGTAACCCGTATTTTAGCTTTGATCCGTCAAAATGTATTCTCTGTTCTCGCTGCGTTCGGGCCTGTGAAGAAGTGCAGGGTACTTTCGCGCTTACCGTGGAAGGACGCGGTTTTGACAGTCAGATTGTCGCGGGCGCGGCCCAAGATTTCCTCAGCAGTGATTGTGTGTCTTGCGGGGCTTGTGTTGATGCTTGCCCCACCGAAAGCTTGCTTGAGAAAAATGTCATTGAAAAAGGCAAGCCAGATCATAGCGTGATCACCACCTGCGCCTATTGTGGGGTGGGCTGCGGTTTTAAGACGGAACTTAAAGGCGATGAAGTCATTCGTATGACGCCGTGGAAAGATGGCGGGGCCAATCATGGTCATAGTTGTGTCAAGGGACGGTTTGCCTGGGAATATGCCTTTCATCCCGATCGCATAACCAAACCCATGATCCGAAAGAAAATCACCGACCCTTGGGTGGAGGTGAGCTGGGATGAGGCCATTACCACGGCCGCCGAACAATTGAAAGCGGTGCAGGAAAAATATGGCCGAAAATCCATTGGCGGGATTACCTCTTCCCGCTGTACCAACGAAGAAGTCTATGTGGTGCAGAAACTCGTCCGCGCGGCCTTTGGCAATAACAATGTGGATACCTGCGCGCGGGTTTGTCATAGCCCCACGGGATACGGCTTAAATCAGACGTTAGGGACGTCTGCGGGCACCCAAACCTTTGACAGCGTCATGGACGCCGATGTGATCCTGGTCATTGGGGCCAACCCCACAGATGCTCACCCCGTCTTCGGCAGCCGCATGAAAAGGCGTCTGCGCCAAGGCGCCAAGCTCATCGTCATTGACCCCCGCGCCATTGATCTGGTGAAAAATCCCCATATCATGGCCGATTATCATCTGCCGCTCTTGCCCGGCAATAATGTGGCCGTGATCAATGCTATGTCCCATGTGATCGTGGAAGAGGAATTGGAAGACGCAGATTATGTGGCCCAAAGATGTGATGATCAGACCTATAGCGCGTGGCGGAACTTCATTCTTGATTCGAAAAATTCACCAGAACATATTGCGGAATTTTGCGGTGTTTCGGCCCAAGACTTGCGCGCTGCGGCGCGGCTTTATGCCACTAGCGGTAGTGGGGCCATATTCTACGGCCTTGGCGTGACGGAACATTCCCAAGGCTCGACCGCCGTGATGGGTCTTGCCAATCTTGCCATGCTGACGGGGAACATCGGCTTTTCGGGCGTGGGCGTTAATCCACTCAGGGGCCAAAATAACGTACAAGGCTCCTGTGATATGGGCTCGTTCCCCCATGAATTGCCGGGCTATCGGCCCGTTGGAGATGACGCTGTTCGCGGCACCTTTGAGCAAGAATGGGGCCTGAAATTAGATGCCGAAGCGGGACTTCGTATCCCGGCCATGTTTGATGAGGCCGTGGCGGGCAATTACCGCGCCATGTATATTCAAGGCGAAGATGTGGCCCAAAGCGACCCTAATACCCATCATGTGGAGGCCGCGTTACAGAATCTCGACTGTTTGATCGTGCAGGATCTCTTCCTTAATGAAACCGCACGTTTTGCCCATGTGTTTTTCCCTGGCACGAGCTTTTTGGAAAAAGACGGCACCTTCACCAATGCCGAGCGGCGTATCAGCATGGTCAATAAGGCTGTAGAGCCTTTGGCAGGGATGGATGAATGGGACATCACCTGCCGCCTTGCCCGCGCCATGGGCTATGAGATGTCTTATGATAGCTCGTCCCAGATAATGGATGAAATTGCCCGCCTCACGCCGACTTTTTCGGGGGTAAGCTTTGACAAGATAAAAGCGCAAGGCAGCCTTCAATGGCCCTGTAATGAGGCGGCGCCAAATGGCACGCCCATCATGCATGTGGGCGAATTTGTGCGGGGAAAAGGTAATTTTGTCATCACGGAATTTGTCCCGACCACAGAAAAAGTCTCGCGCAAATTCCCGTTGATCCTGACCACGGGGCGAATCCTCAGTCAATATAATGTAGGCGCCCAGACGCGGCGAACGGAAAATAATATTTGGCACGAACAAGATGTCTTGGAAATTCATGAAACAGATGCCGGTGACCGTAATATTTGTGAGGGCGATTGGGTCAGAATCCAAAGCCGTATGGGTGATACCACGCTGCGGGCTAACATATCAGGCCGCATGCAGCCGGGCGTGATATATACTACCTTCCATATGCCAGAAACAGGGGCCAATGTGGTGACCACAGATAATAGCGACTGGGCCACGGATTGCCCTGAATATAAGGTCACGGCGGTGGAGGTTCGCCTGACCAACCACCCCTCAGACTGGCAGGCAGACTCTGAGATATTATCACAGGAGACACGGCATATAGCAGGTCATGACAGGGGATGAATTTATTTTCCTAAGGTGCGGATATAATCCCGCAAGATGACGGCCATGCTGTCCTTTGTCATGCCCGCTTGTTTGGCAAGATCTATGGCTTTTTCCGTATCATAGCCCATGTCGCGCACCAAATGGGCCCCAAACCACGCCGCCGCACGATTCCCGCTCGAGCAATGAAATAAAATCTTTTTGCCTTTGTTTTGCGCGATGATCTCATGAATTTTTTCCACAGCGGAATCCTGAATCTTGCCGTCCTGAAGCAAGGGGTGATTGACATAAATCAGGCCCGAACTTTCCACTAAGGCCTTCTCATCAAATGTGACCTCGTCCTTGCCGCGAATATTAATCACCATGTCAAACCCATGGGCCTTTAAAGATTTTATGGTTTGTTGATCGGGCTGTCCCGTTATATAAAGCCATTCCTTTACGGATGTGACATGGGCCAGATTGCCAATGGCGGCTTCTTTTTTGAGCTGGATGTGATGTTGTTCGGCTGTTGCCGGCAGGATAGCCACCAGGAGGAAGCTCAGGCTGAGGAAGATTTTTTTGATCATGATGATTTCTTTCAGGTTAGTGACGCGGCCACAATAACCTATTTTATAGGCTTGTCTGTGACAATAATCACCGAAAGTAACACATAAATAATATGTTAAATAAGGCAAATAACTAATATTTTATGTTAAAGGTTGAAATCTATGTGATTGTCTATAGATATAGGATGATATATAGATAGGTTCGACCAAAGATACTCAGGATATTTTGCTTTATGACCATACTTACCCATTTACAGCGCCTCGAAGCGGAGTCAATTCATATTATGCGCGAGGTCGCGGCGACTTGCGATAATCCTGTGATGCTCTATTCCATCGGTAAGGACAGTAGTGTGATGTTGCATCTGGCCATGAAGGCTTTTCATCCCTCTAACTTGCCTTTTCCCCTCATGCATGTGGATACCACCTGGAAATTCCGGGAGATGATTGACTTTCGGGAGCGCTTTGTCGCGGACAATAATTTAAACCTGATCACACATATCAACCAAGACGGTGTCGCCCAAGGGATCGGCCCCTTCAGTCATGGATCTGCTGTTCATACGGATGTGATGAAGACCCAAGGGTTAAAACAGGCCTTGGATAAATATGGTTTTGATGCGGCCTTTGGCGGCGCCCGTAGGGATGAGGAAAAATCTCGGGCAAAAGAACGGATATTTTCTTTCCGCTCGGCTCAGCATCGCTGGGACCCCAAAAATCAGCGTCCAGAATTATGGAATCTATATAATAACCGTATTCAAAAAGGCGAAAGCATGCGGGTTTTCCCCCTGTCCAATTGGACGGAGCTGGACATCTGGCAATATATTCATCTGGAAAATATCCCCATTGTGCCGCTCTATCTGGCCAAAGAGCGCCCCGTGGTGGAACGGGACGGTATGCTGGTCATGGTTGATGATGACCGTCTGCCGCTACGGGACGGCGAAGTGCCTGAAATGAAAATGGTGCGTTTTCGCACCCTCGGCTGTTATCCCTTGACGGGCGCCGTTGAATCAACGGCCACCACGTTAACAGAAATCATTCAGGAAATGCTGCTGACCAAAACCTCCGAACGGCAGGGCAGAGCCATTGATAAGGATAGCAATGCTTCCATGGAGCAGAAAAAACAGGAGGGCTATTTCTAATGCCAAAATCACATCATGATAAATCCTATGAAGTACAGCAGTCCGCGCAAATTACCAACGATATTGACGGCTATCTGAAGGAACAAGAGCAAAAAAGCTTCTTGCGTTTTATCACCTGCGGCAGCGTGGATGATGGTAAATCGACCTTGATTGGTCGCCTGCTCTATGATTCAAAACTCATTTTCGAAGATCAATTAGCGAGCCTTGAAAGTGACAGCAAAAAAGTTGGCACCCAAGGCGGTGACATTGATTTTGCCTTGCTGGTGGACGGCCTTGCGGCGGAACGGGAACAGGGTATCACCATTGATGTGGCTTATCGTTTCTTCTCCACAGATAAACGTAAATTCATTGTTGCCGACACACCGGGTCATGAGCAATATACCCGTAACATGGCCACGGGGGCATCCTCAGCGGATGTGGCGGTCATTTTGATTGATGCCCGCAAGGGTATTTTGACCCAAACGCGCCGCCATAGTTATATCGTTAATCTGTTAGGTATTCGTCATGCAGTGGTGGCGATCAATAAGATGGATCTGGTGGATTATGCGGAAGATACCTTCCAAAAAATAGCCGATGATTACCGTGAATTTGCCAAGAACCTCAATTTTTCAAGCATTACATTCGTGCCGATGTCGGCCTTAAAAGGCGATAATATAACGGAACCCAGCGAGCAGATGTCATGGTATCATGGCCCCGCCCTTTTGGGCCTGCTTGAGACCATTGATATATCACGGCAAGTCACAGACGCGGCGTTCCGTATGCCCGTGCAGTGGGTCAACCGCCCGAATTTAGACTTTCGCGGTTTTTCAGGCACCATCGCGGCAGGAATCGTAAAGCAAGGCGACAAAATTATTGCCTTGCCCAGCGGAAAATTCAGCCATGTAAAATCCATCGTCACCTCTGACGGCGACCTAGATTTTGCTGTGGCCGATCAGGCTGTGACGCTGACATTGGAAGATGAGATAGATATTTCTCGCGGGGATGTGATTGCCGAATTTGATCGCCGGCCAGAAACAACTGACCAGTTTCAGGCGCAGATCATTTGGATGCACGATCAGCCTATGCTCCCGGGCCGGCCTTATCTTTTCAAGACAACCAATAAAACGGTTTCGGGCGAGGTGATGGATCTTAAATATAAGGTCAATGTTAATTCACTGGAACATGAAGCGGGTAAAACCCTTGGGCTCAATGAGGTTGGGCTCTGTACAGTTAATCTTGACAATGTCATTGTGTTTGATTGTTACAAAGATACCCCTGCGCTCGGCTCCTTTATTATGATCGATAAAATCAGCAATGTGACCGTGGCGGCGGGAATGATCGATTTTGGACTGCGCCGCGCGACCAATGTTCATTGGCAGGCCGTGGATGTGGATAAGGCGACGCGCGCCGAACAAAAACGTCAAAAACCTGTTGTTCTGTGGTTCACAGGCCTCAGCGCATCTGGGAAATCAACCATAGCCAATTTGGTTGAGAAGAAATTACATGTTTTGGGCAAGCATACTTATCTTCTCGACGGCGACAATGTGCGCCACGGCCTGAATAAGGATTTGGGCTTTGTGGACGCAGACCGCGTGGAGAATATCCGGCGGGTGGGCGAAGTGTCAAAACTTATGGTTGATGCGGGTTTGATCGTCCTGACGGCCTTTATCTCCCCTTTCCGCGCAGAGCGGCGCATGGTGCATGATATGCTGGGCGAAAATGAGTTTATCGAGGTCTTTGTGGATACGCCCCTCACGCTTTGTGAGCAGCGGGATCCGAAAGGCTTGTATAAAAAGGCAAGACGTGGGGAGATTAAAAATTTCACCGGTTTCGATAGCCCTTATGAGCCACCGGAACGGGCCGATATTCATCTTCATACCGCCAATATGACCGCCGAAGAGGCCGCCGATGCGGTGATTGCTAAAATCGAAGAAAGTTATCTCTAGGAGCAAGCGGTATTTTATTGATTTTGTTGTTCGGGCGGTGGCTGGGTTTTTATAATGTGGAGATTATCCCCCTTAATATGCTTAAAGAGGCCAATGAGTTGAAACATGTCGTGGGTGTCCCCTTCTCGCATTCTAAGGGATACGTTTTTTGTTTCAGGCACGGATTCTAACAGGCCTTTCAGGGCAGACGCCACGCTAAGATCAACGGAATTGAGATGTATAAAATCTAAATTCAATTTATTATATTTGGATAAGGATTGATTGATAATCGTCATCAAATCTTTTGTCACACTGTAATTGAGGTGGCCGCTCAATTTTAACGTGAGGCTGTTATGACTTTCTTTGCGTATTTGGATGGTATCGTCACTTTCATTCGGATCACCCTCTGTCGTTTCAAAAAGCTGAATTTGGCTCAGTTGGTTTTTATGTATTTTCTTGGAATAAATCATATGAGAAAGAATAAGGCCCAGCCCGATCGCGGTAATAAGGTCAGAAAAAATAGTTAAAAGAAGAACGGAAAACATCAAAAATATTTTATCTTTAGGATAGACTTTAAGTTTCCCCATAAAATCCCAATCGATGATATCAAGGCCGACTTTAAGCAATAACCCGGCTAAGACACACCGAGGAATTTTTTCCGCGACATCCCCCAAACCCGTGATAAGAATCAAAAGAAAGACGGCGTGCAGCATACCCGATAATCTGGTTTGTCCGCCGGCCTTGATGTTGACCATTGTTCTCATGGTCGCCCCTGCGCCTGCGATGCCGCCGATAAAACCCACCAAACAATTGCCGATACCTTGTCCAATAAGCTCTTTATTGGAGTCATGGTTGCTTTTGGTTATCTTGTCGGCAATGGTGGAGGTGAGCAAAGTATCAATAGACCCGAGCAGAGCAAGCATAAAAGCCGACGTGATAATAGCTGGAATATGGTCATAGGGCAAAGCGAGCGCCGTGATATGAGGCATTCCCGTCGCGATTTTTCCGATGGTTTCAAGATCAGGAAAATAGAGGGCCGCCATGCCCGTTCCGATGATTAAAGCCAACAATGAGGCGGGGATATAGCGGGAAATTTTTTTGGGGATGGCAAAGGTTAAGGCAAATGTGGTGAGGCCCAAAAACAACGGCTCATACTTTAACTGACCGAGCGCCTGCGGAAGTGATCTGACGGCCCCGATGATGCCATTATGGGCGGAATAATCGCCTAGAATGGGCAAAAGCTCCATCAAAATAATAATACATCCAATGCCCGTCATGAATCCGGAAATAACCGGTAGCGGCACATAATTGACATAGGCCCCCAATCGAAAAACCCCAAATAGAGCCTGAAAAATACCGCATAAGATGATAATCATAAATATTATCTCAGGATTTCCCGCGTATCTGATGGCCAGTCCCGCCACGACAACGGTCATCGGCCCCGTCGGCCCTGAGATTTGTACCGGCGTGCCGCCCAGAAGTGCGGCAACGAATCCGAGCATAATGGCCCCGTAAAGACCGGCCGTTGGCCCCAAACCCGAGGCAACACCAAAGGCCAGCGCCAGCGGCAGCGCAACAACAGCAGAGGTCAGGCCGCCAAAGCAATCCTGCCTGAACTGGAGAATGTTATATTTCATCCCCCAAGGATATAGAATTAAAAATTATTGTGAAGTGAATTTTACCTATAATTTATATGCAAAAAGTAACTTTTATCCCAAAGAACCACGCAGAGGCGGCCCCCAAATATAGGACAGTTGGTTAAGGTGGGTTTTGACATTAAAAAAGGACCACGCCTATGGTATCGAGACGTAAATTCACCTCTGGTTTAAATCGAAAGTTGCGTTAGAAGCACTGCGCGAAGAATGCACCTTGTCAGATCTCGCCAGCAGGTACGACATTCACCCCAATATGATCCGCACGTGGAAGCGCCATGCACGTGACAATATGGCGGGCTCTTCACGAGGAAGAGCGAGAAACAGCAAGCCAATAGAGATGGCGAGATTAAAGAGCTTCACGCCAAGATTGGCCAGCTCACGATTGAGAATGGATGCGCAGCAGGCGGAACGCCATCTATTGGCAAAAGCTTTCAAACGCTGAGCAGGGAGCGTTGGAAGGCTATGATTGAACCAAGCAAGAGTAAATTATCGATCACACGTCAGTAATAAATACGCTCAGCCACTTCTTTGACGCCCTCGCCTCGGTCGGGAACTGCGCGACAGAATCGCGTTTGAACTCATCTGTGTAACGTATTCCTGTAGACATAATCTATAAATGCTTTGCTTCCATTTTATAACTTGCAAAGTGTCGACAAATCTAGGGGCCTCTCAGAGGTAACGAGGCCATTTAAGGCGTAACAAAGGGTCAGGAATTGAGAAGGAAGGCCAAGGGCGGCGGATTATTCGATGGTTTTTGGGTAAATGGTATTATTATATGCTATTCCCTCAAATATGATGCGTTGTGGAGGATTTTTAGTATGCCAATAGAATTTACAGAAGAGTGGTATCAGAATTTACCGGTTCTTTCTGAAAAACACGCAACACAGCTCTTTCAAATCAGGCCTAGCAATGAATTTTATAAAGATTGGTATCCTTGTTCCGTAAGTTTGAAGAATAGAGAAATTATAAAACGAGTTTATATAGTTGATGGTGAAGAAAAACGGGAAGGGGGTTGGATCGAAGATAGCCGTCCATTATACTCTTTAGAAGACGTAATAGAAATAAAGGAATCACCTTACCGACTGCCCAATAGGATATGGATAAAGTTGAATGAGGCTGGGGAATCTGGCATGGCTTATCATGTATTTACTTTGAAATTCTCGGACGACACTTTATACCCTTATTTAACAACAGAACATCTAGATTTTCTTGACATGCCCGAGGGTAAGACGGAGGCAGACATCAGTGATGTTATCCCGCATCATCCGCGTGAAACCGACGAACAAAGGTGGCATGAAGCAGAATTTGGCTATATTTATTACCGATCAAACGGCTAGAGATTTTAAGGTGCTTTGTTTCTGGATTATGTGCTGATCGCGCCCTGGCGGCAACATTCTTTGCAACAGCGCGGGAAGACTTATGGCTATCGCCCCGCAAATACCGTTGCCGGATCAAGTTTCAGGACGGGGCGGGCGCTGATGAGGGCGGCGACCAGACTTATCACAAGAACCGCAAAGCCGCTAAATATTGGCGTAAACCACATCATACGAAAGGGATATCCGACTTTAGAGGATAACAGCTCCCCAACAATGGTACATAATCCCAAACCCATCCCTGTGCCGATGATCGCGCATAAGCCGGCTTGTGCCAGGATCATGGTGGTTAATAATTTTGGTGTCGCGCCCATGGCTTTGAGCACGGCATACTGGCCTATATTTTCGTAGGTAAACATATATAACATCACGCCAGTGACCCCAAAGCCGACAGATAAGGCCAGATATAACATCGCCATCATATCGCCGACATCTTCGGAATTAATAAAAAACCACCTTACTGTATCAGCCTTAAAATCTGCTTTCGACCGCGCCCGTAGGCCAGTTTGAGCCGAAATCCGTTCCGCAAGATGTCGTGGTGATATGCCGGCGGCGGCATTGACCAATATGAAGGTCAATTGCCGTCTTCCTGATAAAAGAATATTGTTCGCGTTTGCGTAACTTGTATAGAGTAAGGGGCGCGGGGGGAAACGTGGTAAAGCCTGCCCTATCCCGGCCACCTTAACATGATAATCATTGACCAGCAGGTCATCGCCGGCATGAATTTGCCGTGTTGGTGCCTCAAGATGCGGCGTGCCATAAGGCCATTGATCTTTGGTAAAAAGAGGATATCCAAGTTTGCCGCTCGTGCCTCCTTGGTCAATGATCACGGTATGCGGGGCGCGTAAAACAGTCGATTGCAGGCCATCTTTTAGCGGCGGTATGCCTGTTAACGTGACATTATCTACCCCAATAACCTGAAAAGGCTGAACCCGTCCATTGGGGAAAATGACATTGGCGGTTCCCAAAGCAAGGGGTGAGGCGGAGTCAACCCCCGCCACACTGCGAACGCGGGCCAGGGCTGATGATGACATATTGCTTGTTTGCGCGGCGGATGAGACGGCGGGACTCATCACCCAGATATCCGCAAAATTCTCGGACACCAGCGAAAAACCACGTGTCATAAAACCGGCAAAGAATGACAAGGCAAAGGCGACAAGAAAAGAGGTAAAGGTAATGCCAAACAGCAGGCCAGCATATTTTACCCGGTCGCCGATCAGCATTTTTAAGGCGATACGGCGCATTTACGGATTTCCTACAGGGGGCGTTTTTATATAAACATCAAGTTGTTGGCCGATATAAAGCGGTATCGCCTGCTGATCAAAATTGTATATAACTTGCAGGACACGGGTATCGGTTCTTTCGCTACTGTTGCCGGTCAGGGATTTTTTGGGGATGACATAGGGGTCAAGATATACAAAGGTGAGGGGGATTTTTAAGAGGGGATAACCACGGACAAAAGCCGTCGCAGGTTGATGAGGGGTAAAGCGCCAGGCGTCATATTCATCTATATCAACCCGCACATGCAGAGAAGAATCGCCCCCAAGCATCATAAGGGGAGAAAGAGGCGACACACTTGCGCCAGCAAATTCGCCGAGATGAGTTTTTATTTGCAAGATTTCACCAGCCAGTGGGGCGCGGATTATGCGCCTTTCCATCTCTATCCTGATTTTTTCGACCTCAGCCTTCGCCACATCAACGCCTGCCCTGAATATGACCGTATCAGCGCGTCTATTAAGCAGTTCTTTCTTGTGGATGGCTAATTGGTAATTTATTTCTTCTGCGATTTTCAGATTAGCCTTCGCTTTATCCACGATGGCTTTTGCTTCTGATAATTTTGCAATGGCAAGAAGAAGGCTCGCCTGTAAATCACGGTCATCAATTTTAAAAAGCGGCGCGCCTTTCTCAATATGGTCGCCAATTTTAACATAAATATCTGAAATAATGCCGCTAACGGGCGTACCAATCGCAATATTGCCCGTGGTCGATTCGATAAGGCCAGCGCCCGCTATATATGATCCATAAGGGGCCTTGGCAGCTTGAACGGCGGGAGATGACGGCGTTACGGTGCTATGGCCAAACAAGATGGCAATGATCGTAATGGCCAGCCCAAGAATAGCGGCAGTAACAAGTATTTTATTTTGGTTCATTGTAAGCCTTTTTTATCACTTCCCTCAAGAATTTCAATAATTTTGCCATCATCCATACGTGCTATGCGATCCGCAAAACCGTAGATACGCGGATCGTGCGTTACCACAATTATCGTGCGGTCCGGGTTCTTTGCCTTGTCGTGCAGTAACGCCATGATGCTTTGTCCGCTTTTATGATCAAGATTGCTGGTTGGTTCATCGCAAACAATTAACTTTGGATTATGAACCAGCGCCCGCGCAATGGCCACACGTTGCTGCTGTCCGCCACTTAACTGTTTGGGGCGGGCGTCTTTGCGTTCCCCAAGACCAACCATATTAAGTGTTTCACTTGCCCTATTTTCCGCTTCTGTGCGTGAGGCTCCGTTCAGCAAGAGAGGTATTGTTACATTTTCCAAGCAAGTGAGCGCCGGCAAAAGATTAAAAACCTGGAAGACAAAACCAACCGATGTGCCGCGGAAATGCGCCCGCTCTTTGGGGGGCATATGTTGAACATCCGTTCCAAGAACCTCACAATTCCCGCCATCCTGATCCAATATGGCCGCGATAACGGAAATCAAAGTTGTCTTGCCACATCCCGATGGGCCAACAAGCAGCAGCAATTCACCACAGGTAACATCAAGATCAACGCCCCGTAAAGCCATAACTTTTGCGTCACCCAGACCATAGGTTTTGGTTATGCCCTTGCAGCGGACGGCATATTTTTTCTGTGAAAGATTATTTTCCTTTTGCATGTCATCTTTCTACTACATTTTCTCATATTTCCCACAACCTTTTTGAATCATCATCGCCCAAGCATGTGGAATAGTGATCTTGCCGGATTCCATTTAGGCCCCGGCTGCCGCAGTTCGAGCTGGAATTTCTCAGGATCAGCATCATCGTGCCCTCTATTAGCGCCATAAATTGATTGCATTGTTACACTAAAAATCTATGATTGATTGTTTGCATATATAGGAGGCGATATGAAAAAAATATTTATATCTTACATTTTGATTATTTTGGTGGCGGGATGTGCAACAGTTAAGGACACAACAAAACCGCGTTCTGGGACAAATTTAAATATTGCTCTTTCAGAACCAAAGTCTGAAGAAAAATATCAAAAATTACTTTATGCGGGGGTAGAGCTTCTTAAAATAGGCAAGCCTAAAGAGGCTATTGATGAATATTTCAATCCCTTAATTGCATATTACGAAGGGCATTACGGCAATAATGGCAAGCTGGTCTTTAGCGCTCGTGATACCTCAGAACAATTATACTATCTCATTATTTCTGCTAGCTTAAGTGATCAAGGCAAAACAGCGGGAAAGAATACGATCGTAATTTCAGCTTTGTGGTCCAGAGCTTTTTATTTCAAAGGTTATTCTTTAATTGAATTAGGCCAAATTAAAGAGGCTAAAAACTGGATAAAAAAAGCGATTGAACTTTCGCCTAAAAATTCTACATATTTATCTGAGTTAGGTCATATCTATCATCAAGAGAAAAAATGGCAAGACGCACTGGATGTTTTTGAAGAATCTGAAGACGCCGCAGAGACATTTTCACCAGATGATGGTAAAATAATTGAACCTTTACGGGCTAAGCGTGGTGTTGGGTTTAGTTTGATTGCGTTGAACCGCTTAGGCGAAGCAGAGAAAAAATTTAAGGAGTGTATAACAATTGATAAGAATGACGAAAAGGCAAAAGGGGAATTAAACTATATTCAATTTCTTCGGACGAAAAATAATCAATAATCCATTGCAAGGTTGCTCGATAACATATGATGATTGTCTTTGCCGTCCAGACAATAAAGTCCTAAAACCATGCCCTTGTTCCGAGATTCCGCGCTGCTGTAAAGGCCGGTGTCAAGATGGCCTATGGCACTGACGCCGGCGTCTATCCCCATGGCGGCAACGGCAAACAAATGGCCAAAATGGTTGAATGGGGCATGACCCCTATGCAGGCCGTCCAAACCGCTACCCTCAATACGGCTCAGCTTTTTGGATCGGAAAAGGACATTGGCGCCGTAACAAAAGGCCGCTTTGCCGACATCATCGCCATCAAAGGCGGCGACCCGCTCACAGACCTTAGCCTATTTGAAAAAGTGACCTTCGTCATGAAAGACGGCAAGATTTACAAGAACCAATGACGGCCAAAAAAGTCATGGCTCTACCGTCATTCTGGACTTGATCCGGAATCCAGTAAAAAGACAAAAGCCATCTTTGATGTCATTATTTTTTAAGGGGCTAGATTCCCACCTGCGTGGGAATGACCATAGAATCCATGCCGCCCACAAGGGTGAGAGACAGATTTTCTTGAACCTGCCCCTTTTTACTCATATCAATTTTATACATTCTATTCTGTCCTCTTTATTCTAAATAAATCTATTCCGAAAACGGCAGCGGGGGGGCTTCGCCTTAAAAAAACCACTTAATATTTCCACCAGAATCATAAAAGCCACCCCATAATCGGGTGGCTTTTCTTTATTTACAGTACAGACAAATACATTCTAAAATTATTTTATTTTATTAATCGAAAGAATTATTCCTAATATCAATCACCATTGCCAATATTTTGCTCATCCAAATTAATACAACAACCGAACTTACTGTACTAACTCCATAAATCACAGAAATATTAGGAGCCTCTTTTACATATCCAAATGCAAGGAACCCCCCACCAACACCGATAACCAACGCTAAAAAATTCAAAAAAAAAGGTATATCTGATGTGGCTTCTTCTACTTCTTCTACTTCCTCAGACATTAAACTTCCCCTAGACTCAATTTCAAAAAATTCTACTTTAGGGGATATCACGGCTTCCTGTCAATTAAACCGTATAGCTGGCAATTTGGTTTTTCAGGACAGCGGTGAAGGCCTTCCCCAACACCGCGTCTTTTATTTAAAAATATCGCCCAGTTTTTTCTTTACGCTATCCACACCACTTTTAAGCATGTCTTTTGTGATGACTTTGCTGAGGCTTTTGTTAAGGGCGCCGAAAACAGCGATGCCGACTTCGCCTGCTGTTGCGCCTTTATCTTCTGTACCGACATTTTTCAAGTGAATATCCGGCAGCGTCAGGCCCGCGTCTTTACCGCTCAAGAGATCCGTGGCCAATGTAACCTTGGTGCCCGTGATATAGATATGATCAACGATGAATTTCGCGTGACTTTCGTCAGAGGCCGCAAGGCCCAGGCTTTGCGTATAGGCTTCGATGTTTTTTTGGATTTTACTGATATTATTGCCCTGAGTACCGATTTCATACATCAGGTTGGCCCCGTTAATGCGCACTTGTTTAATGTGGATGACGTCACTGGTCAGCGATCTCAAGTCGATCTTGACATCCATGTTCCCCACCTTAAAGGCATGGGCAGATTTAAAGCCTGCCGGGTTGCCAACGGTCAAGTCGGTCAGGCCTGCGTTGCCGCTCATAAATGACACATTAACCCCGCCCAGCGTGACGTCCGCGCCCGTGGCCTTCGGGGCATATTCAAGGACGGCTGCTTTAATAAGGCTGCCTGACTGTGACGCGCCATAAGCCAGAACGCCAATAACGATGACCACAATAGCCCCCACGGCAATGAGTAATTTTTTCATGTTGATAGCCCCTAAAATAATTATGATTCTCAAAGCTTACCATAAATTAGTGCCGGCTGATAACTTATTTGCTGCGGCCAGATATTTTTTCAACGCTGCGCAATGTGCCAAGGCCGAGGAGGGCTAAAACCAATTCCATCATATTGTCTGTGACGATGGTCGGGGCAACAATATCCAAGCCCTTGAGCACCACAATCCATTCGAATAACGGGTGTAACAGAAAAGCCCACAAGAAACCTATGCCGCAGACCCAACCAATGAAAGGCCGCCATCCCGCCACAAAAAGCGACCGATGAGAGGCCTCAATCCGATTGATTTCCGCTTGTAAAATTTGCGGCTCTTGGCGAATTTTTGCCATGAGAATAGCCGCCTGCGCCCGCTCATCATCGCTCGTGAAAAGCTGATCAACCACATTTCCCATCGCCGAAACGGCATCTATCGCTGGCTCACCCAGCAGCTTTGAAAAGAAACTCATCCTAAAATACCTCATATGTGGTGCCATCATAGATCAGGCACTGATTTCGATTGTTATGCGGGACATATGAACAATGAACCCACCCGCTTTGGGGATCATTTTCCTGGTGGAATTCCAAGATCAGTTGATCAAAGTCAAGATTATCCTTTATCCAATCTGCGACGTCGCGGTTGATCACTGTGGGAATTTCAAAATCCGCCGCCTGTCCCAAAATATGTTGCGAGGTGGATTTCGAGCCGATCACATCGTTAAGTCTACGCGTGCGATAACCGCTAGACGGGCTGAAGGGAATGGCAAATTTCTGCCGCACAGGTTCGAGTATATGCGCCGCAAGGGCGGTCAGATTTATAATTTCCAGGGGCCCCGGAATATTTTTAATGCCATGACGTAAGGCCACCGCACTTTTCGTCAGCTCAAATAAGCTAAAATGTTGTGAAATTATATCATCTTCCATATCATATCCTATTTATGCCTATCGCTCAGAGAGTAAAAGGGAGCGTAAAGATCCAAAGAGGTCTGCAGGTGATTTTTGGCCCAACCCTTCCGCTTCCCCCATTTCCGATCTATACCGCGTAAAGACATTTCATCTATGATGACATCCAATATGGGGCCAGCCTGCAAATGTGCGCCGGTCATACGGTCAATCCAACGGGTATAATCTTCGGTCAATTTTATCTCATATTCGCTTTCAGACAATCCCTCAAAACGGCCTGTCTGAACTGAGACAGCATTAAACCGCGACGTCCGGACTTGCGTCCCGTCAGTAATGACCTGAACAGCGCGCTTAATCCGCTTAAAGGCCCGTACTTGCTCGTCATCAAGGATTTTTTTATGGATGAATGACACTAGGGGATCTTCGGTTAATTTAGCCTTTGTTTCTGCGGTCGGGCCGCAATAGGCTTTTTCATCTATGGCCCTGACAAGATTTAATTTTCTCAAGACTGACGATCTTTCCATACTTTTTACAAGGCGGGCTTTTTTACGCGCCTTACGGGCGTTTTTAAAAGAGGGTGCGCCGTCATTCCCTCCCATAGATTCACCTGATTTTATTTCTAATACAGAATCATTATTTTGAACTTTAGACATAATCCCACTCCCTGATATAAGAACCCTATTGCCGAATCTATGTTCCTATTATAGGTATAAATAAGTATTATGCAATATTTTTTATGAATTAAATAACAGTTTATCCCGTTATGGTTGTTAAGTTTCTGATATTTATTAGAAAAACACAACTTGACCTTTAGTTGACAAAGCGGGACAATTGCCGTGCAATAAAAACAGACTTGAGCAGGAGGCTATAGAATGGGTATTTTATCCTATGCGGGGGGGTTAGGCTTAATTTCCCTAACGGTTTATATCATGGTCATTGGACGCGACTTGATGGTGCCCTTTATGATCAGCGTTGTCATCTGGTATCTCATCAATATCCTCTCGGACTATTACCATAAGATTACTCTTGGCAAGTGGCAGGTTCCCGTCATGATGAGCTATATCGCCTCATTACTGACCATCGCCCTGATTCTTAATTTCCTCATTGGGATGATCAGTAGTAATATTGTCGAAGTCAAGCAAGCCGCCCCGCTCTATCAAGAGAATTTCATTCGGTTAACGACAAAGATTTTTCATCTTGTCGGCATCGAAAAAGAACCCAGTTTTGCCCAGGTCATTCATCAGGTCAACCTGACGCCTTTTATCACTAATCTTGCTGGCACTCTCGCCGCCCTGGTGGGCAGTGCCAGCCTCATTCTGATTTATGTGCTCTTTTTAATGCTGGAACAGAAATATTTTAAAGTAAAACTCGCCCGATTGCTCGAAGGGTCAAGCCATAAAGAAATGGTCTATAATATCATCGAACATATATCGGGCGACGTAAAAACCTATATCGGCGTCAAAACATTCGTCAGCGCCTTAACGGGCGGGGCTTGTTATCTTGTTCTGGTGTCGGTCGGGGTTAATAACGCGAGCTTCTGGGCGTTTTTTATCTTTCTGCTCAATTTCATCCCCACGGTAGGCTCCATGCTCGCCGTCTTATTTCCCTCCCTGCTCAGCCTTGTACAATTTGATAGCTTCACCCCGTTTTTGATCGTCATCATCTCCTTAGTCGCTATTCAGATGACCATCGGAAATATTTTGGAGCCGAAACTCATGGGCAACAGCCTGAACTTAAGCCCGCTGGTGGTGATGCTGTCTCTCGCGCTCTGGGGGAGCATATGGGGTATTGCCGGCATGTTCCTCAGCGTGCCCTTCACGGTGATACTGATGATTATCTTCTCCCAATTCCCCAAAACAAAACCCATCGCCATCCTGCTCTCCCAAGACGGCAATATCAGACCACGGGACAGTATCATGGTCGCGGATTGAAATACTTCTGGTAAAATGTAGCAATATTTGCTACATTTTACGCCTCATGATAGGAGTGTAATAAATGGCGAGAAACCCAAGCATCTCATTAACGGAAAATCTCCAGAAAGACATTGCGGAGCTCGTTAACAATGGCCGTTATCAAAATGTAAGCGAGGTAATGCGTGCCGGCGCGCGCCTCCTGATCGACCAAGAAAAGCAACGTGCGGCTGTCATTAAACGCCTAGAGACAGCGGCACTTGAAGGCTTAAATAGTAACATTGTAGAAAATTTTGACGTTGATAACTTTCTGAAACAAAAACGTCAAGAATGGCAAACTAAGTAATGGGGCAAATTATTTGGCGGCAAGCGGCCATTGATGACCTTGGGAAAATATATGACTATATTGCCCAAGATTCCCCTACCCGAGCATCTAGATTTACGGCAGAACTCACAGATAAAACGATATTTCTATCTGAAAATCCGTATGTAGGAGAGAATAAACTACCCAGTTTTCCCAACATACGGGTATTTCCTCACAAGAATTATTTATTTATATTTGAGCCTACTGAAAATGCTGAAGGTATAGAATTACTGCGTATCATTCACGGTGCTCAGGATTATTTGAATTGGGCCTAATCTGTTTTTTTACTCCAACAAACTAAAGAGAGGATGGCATGAGTAATGTTAACGCATATGAAATCGATCTTCTAAACTGCACTACCTCAGAGTTAAAAAATAATTTGGACGAAATTAGGAAGAAGCGCCTTGAAGACAAGACTACGTTAGTTACAATCGGAGAAAATGCAGCCCTAATGCAAATAATTATTTCTGAAATAAATTCCAGATCAGCAACAAAAATTTCTAAGGCTGCTTTTGGTATATCATTAGTATCAATACTCTTAACAATATTGAGCGTCATATTAGGGTAACGACTTAAAAAACTAGAGCAAACTATGCTCGTAAACTCTCTATTTATTTATTTTTACCTTATACCCCGACGATGTCGTCTTTTAGGCTCAGGACAAAGGCGACCACGTCATTGCATTCTTGTTCAGGTACGCTAAGGGCTTCCATGGTGGCGCCTGCATGGCCGAGGAAGTTCGACCAGTCACTTTCGCTGATGTTCATGCCTTTATGGGTTTTTAGCATATCGCGGCCTGTGTAATAGACCGGCCCGCCGGCATTTTCACATAAATAATCTATGAGAAGCTGTTTTTCCCTCTCAATGCCATCTGCGCCGCGATTATCCCAATAACGGCCGAGCAACGCATCGCCTTGCAGGCGCGGCAGCAAATCACTACAAAAAGCTGTGATGCCATCATAGCCGCCAAGGCGTTCATAAAGTGATTTTTCGCTCATTTTCTTCTCCTGTAATCTCTGTAATCTCGTCACCACCATAGATCACCCTCACGGGCGATACAATCGCTTTATCGGCCTGTCAAACTACGCCGTTTCGCCAAATAATTCCCGTCCGATGAGCATACGGCGAATTTCACTGGTGCCTGCGCCAATTTCATAGAGCTTGGCATCGCGCAGTAAGCGGCCCGTGGGAAATTCATTGATATAGCCGTTACCGCCGAGGGCTTGAATGGCTTGCAGGGCCATTTGGGTCGCTTTTTCAGCGCAATAGAGAATACAGCCTGCAGAATCTTTACGGGTGGTTTCCCCGCGATCACAAGCCGCCGCCACCGCATAGACATAAGACCGGCAAGCGGCAAGCTCCGTATACATATCGGCGATTTTACCCTGCATCAGCTGAAATTCACCAATAGGCGTCCCAAATTGCTTGCGATCATGGATATAGGGCAGAACCACGTCAAGGCAGGCCTGCATAATGCCCACAGGGCCGCCGCTCAACACCACACGTTCGTAATCAAGGCCGGACATCAAAACCCGCACCCCCCCATCACATTTGCCCAAAATATTTTCTTCGGGCACCTCACAATCCTGAAAAACCAATTCGCAGGTGTTAGAGCCGCGCATGCCGAGCTTATCGAGCTTTTGTGCCGTCGAAAATCCGGGAAAAGTCTTTTCAATGATAAAGGCTGTGATCCCGCGCGGCCCTGCGGCCATGTCGGTTTTGGCATAGACCACAAGTGTATCTGCATCAGGGCCATTTGTGATCCACATTTTAGTGCCGTTCAGGATATATTTAGCGCCTTTTTTTTCCGCCCGTAATGTCATACTGACCACATCGGAGCCTGCCCCTGGCTCGCTCATGGCAAGGGCGCCTACATGTTCCCCGGTGATCAGCTTCGGTAAGTATTTTTCCTTCTGCGCGTCTGATCCATTGCGGCTAATTTGATTAACGCAAAGATTTGAATGGGCGCCGTAGCTTAAGCCCACACTGGCACTGGCCCGCGAGATTTCCTCCATACAGATGGTATGCGCAAGATAGCCCATTTTAACGCCGCCATATTGCGCGTCCACCGTTACCCCCAAAATGCCAAGGTCACCCATTTTGCGCCAAAAACCCGCAGGGAAATTATTGCTGGCATCAATTTCAGCGGCCAAGGGGGCCAGTTCTTTGGCGGCAAAACTTGCCACCGAATCCCGAAGCATATCCATATCTTCGCCAAGATTAAAATTCAATGTGGGGTAGGAAACCATCTTAAAATCCTTTGTCGTCATTTTTATGAAGCGCCATCGCAACCTTGGAGGCCGGCGGGCGGCCGAGAAAATCTGAAATATACCATGCGGCCTTGATGATTTTTTCAAGGTCAACGCCTGTCGCAATGCCCATTCCGTTGAGCATGTAAAGCACGTCCTCGGTGGCCACATTGCCCGACGCGCCAGCCGCATAGGGGCAGCCGCCAAGACCCGCGACCGAACTGTCAATCACCGAAATACCCATCTCGATACCCGCCAAAATATTGGCCAGGGCCTGACCATAGGTGTCGTGACAATGAAGGGCCAAGCGATCCCGTGGCACATGGGCACTCACGACGGTCACCATATCCCGAATATCTTTCGGCGTCGCCGCCCCAATGGTATCGCCAAGGGAAACCTCGTAACAGCCCATCCGGATCATTTTTGCCGCCACGTCAGCTACCGCGCCGGGATCAATCTTGCCTTCGTAGGGACAGGCCACCACGCAAGAAACATATCCACGTACGGCGATATTTTCCGCAGCCGCGCGGGCCATGATGGGGGAAAAACGGTCGAGACTTTCGTCTATCGCGCAATTTATATTTTTCTGGCTGAAACTTTCCGATGCCGCGCCAAATATCGCAACCTCTGTGGCCCCAGCCGCTAGCGCTGCCTCGAAACCTTTTAAATTTGGCGTGAGGACGGGGTAATCCACGCCAACTTTGCGTGAAATTTTCGCCATGACCTCCGTATTATCGCCCATTTGCGGCACCCATTTTGGGGAAACAAAACTGGTGGCTTCGATCTTGGTCAATCCTGTATCCGAAAGCATATTGATCAAGGCCACTTTAACCTCTGCGGGGACAATTTTTGACTCATTTTGCAACCCATCCCGGGGGCCAACCTCATAAAGGCGGATTTTCTGAGCTGTTGATGCGGAAGCTCCCGTCATGGGCCTTCCTCTGTTATCCGTACCAAGGCCTCGCCGTCGGTGACCTGATCCCCCACAGCAAGGCGAAAGCCTTCGATCGTCCCTGTGACCTGCGCCTTGATGGTATGTTCCATTTTCATGGCTTCCAGGATCAGAAGCGGTTGCCCCTGCGTCACTTTCTCGCCGTCCTGGATCATGATTTGCGTGACTTTTCCGGGCATAGGGGTGATGATGACGCCGCTGCCGCCGCTGTCATCCTCGCCCTCTGCGCCGGCCACATAATGATGCAGGTAAGAGACGCTGCCGCCGTAAAATATCGTAAAATTCTGATCATCTTGAATAACGGTAGCGGAAATCTTGTGACCATCGATGGCAAGATCAAGCCCCGCGTCATGATGCTGCAAAATTTGCACCTCAAAAGCCTCTCCCTCGATATTCAAGCGGAAGGCTTCTTTGCCATAAGTGACCTCAATATCCCGCTTATCCTCATGATCAACAAAGGTCAGCTTGGTCTTGAGGTCAAGATTCATGCGCCAGCCATCCGTATAATCCCAAGGATCACAGCCGAAGCGATGGGGGGCAAGCTGCGCCATAACGGCGAGGCACAGGATATGATGATCCGCCTTTCTGCCGTCGGGCAGCAGGGCCTCTTTATGGCGGTCGATGAAGCCTGTATCCAAATCCGCCGCCGCAAAAGCCGGATGACGGATGATATTGCCAAGAAATTCAAGGTTACATTTTATGCCCGCCACCGCCGTGCCGTTCAAGGCCCGGCTCATGTGACGCAAGGCCCCCGCCCGGTCTCGGTCCCATACGATCAGTTTGGCCATCATCGGATCATAATAGATGCTGACCTCATCACCCCCCTCTACGCCCGTATCAAGGCGGAAATGGGCATTTTGCTCAGGGCTGGTAAAATGTATAATTTTTCCCGTTTGCGGCATAAAGTCATGAGCGGGATCTTCGGCATAAAGACGCACCTCAAGGGCATGACCCCGTAAAGGAATATCGCCTTGGGCCAAGGGGAGCCTTTCCCCTGCTGCAATACGCAATTGCCATGCCACAAGATCTTGCCCGGTGATCAATTCGGTCACGGGATGCTCCACCTGAAGCCTTGTATTCATCTCCATAAAATAAAAGGGCGCATCGGTCAGGCCATGTTGAACATCAACAATGAATTCAATCGTCCCCGCCCCGGAATAGCCAATGGCCTTGGCCGCCGTGACCGCCGCCTGCCCCATGCTGCGGCGCATTTTATCTGTCATGCCGGGGGCGGGCGCTTCCTCAACCACCTTTTGATGGCGGCGTTGAAGCGAGCAATCCCGCTCGTATAAATAAACCGCATCGCCAAAATTATCGCCGAAGACCTGGACTTCGATATGGCGCGGCTTGGTCAGATATTTCTCAATCAAAACATGGGCATTCCCAAAGGAGGAAGACGCCTCCCGCTGACAACTTTCCAGCGACGGGATAAAATCAGCGGCCTTTTCCACCAGACGCATCCCCTTGCCGCCGCCGCCGGCCACCGCCTTGATCAAGACAGGATAGCCAATGAGATCGGCTTGTTTTTGCAAATGCACAGGGGTCTGGTCTTCGCCTTGATAGCCGGGCACCACGGGCACGCCTGCCTTCGCCATAATATCTTTGGCTTTATCTTTTAAGCCCATAGACCGAATGGCATCTGCGCTTGGGCCAATAAAAGCGATGCCTGCCTTGGCACAGGCCTCAGAAAATTCCGCATTTTCAGACAAAAAACCATACCCCGGATGAATGGCTTCAGCCCCCGTACCAAGGGCCACATCCAAAATAACTTCGGGAAGAAGGTAGCTGTCACGGGCCTCAGCCCCGCCAATATGATGGGCTTCATCCGCAAGGCGCACATGGCGGGCATGGCGGTCGGCATCGGAATAGACCGCGACCGTTTGGATACCATTTTTCTGCGCCGTTTCAATGACCCGGCAGGCAATTTCACCCCGGTTAGCAATGAGTATTTTATTGAACATTAGGCATCACCCTCATCAGTCTCTCTCTTTTGGGAGATCCAACTGGGTTTTCTTTTTTCTAAGAATGCCTGTAAGCCCTCTTTCGCCTCTGGCCGTGCGCGAATGGCGGCGATCCGTTCGGCGGAATTTTCCATCATGGTGGGCGTAATGGGCCGATCTGCATAATCCAGGATCAGGCGCTTGGCTTCCCGCATGGCGAAAGGCCCCGCCGTTTTCACATGATCCAAAATCATCGTGAGCTGCCTCTCCATCTCATCCGCGCCCTGTGTCACGTCATGAACGAGCCCCATGTCATAGGCCCGCTGTCCTGTGAATCGTTCGCCGGTCTGAAAATATCGCCGCGCATTCCGCCCGCCCATAGCCGCCAAAACATAAGGTGATATGGTCGCAGGAATCAGGCCGATTTTAACCTCTGACAAGGCGAAAGTGGTATTTTCGTCGGCAATGACAATATCACAACAAGATATAAGGCCAAGCCCCCCGCCGAATGCTGCCCCCTTAACGCAGGCGATGGTCAATTTATTCAAGCTGTAAAGCTCATTGAGCATCGACGCCAAATATTCCGCATCGGCCAGATTTTCAGTATGAGAAAAATCCGCCGTCCGCGTCATCCACCCAAGATCCGCGCCCGCAGAAAAGCTTTTCCCCGCGCCCCGCAACACCACCGCGCGGCAGCTATTGTCCTCCGTGATCGTCTGAAATACCTCCCGCAGCTTGGCGATCATCATTTCATCAAAAGCGTTATGGACATCCGGCCTATTCAAAGTGACCCAGGCAATGCCATTGTCATCATTTTCCAAAATTACCGTTGTATTTGTCATCTGCTTTCCTTATGCCTTTCAGCCTACATCCGAAAGACGCCATAGGTGGTTGGCCCAAACGGGGCATTCAAGCTTGCCGATAGGCCAAGGCCCAAGGCACGCCGCGTATCTTTTGGATCAATCACCCCATCATCCCAGAGCCGCGCAGAGGCATAATAGGGATGACCTTGGGTTTCATATTGATCTGCAATGGGTTTCTTGAAGGCGGCTTCTTCCTCCGCCGTCCATGTTTCGCCCTGCCGTTCCATACCGTCCCGTTTGACCGTGGCCAGAACGCCCGCCGCCTGTTCGCCGCCCATAACGGACACCCGTGCATTGGGCCACATCCACAAGAAGCGCGGATTAAAGGCCCGCCCGCACATGCCATAATTTCCGGCCCCGAAAGAGCCGCCAATAATCACGGTAAATTTTGGCACCTGCGCGCAAGATACCGCCGTGACAAGCTTGGCGCCATCGCGGGCAATGCCGCCAGATTCGTATTTTTGACCCACCATAAAGCCTGTGACATTCTGCAAGAAAATCAACGGAATGCCCCGATGGTTACAAAGTTCAACAAAATGCGCGCCCTTTAAAGCAGATTCAGAGAAAATGACGCCATTATTGGCCACAATGCCGACGGGCATGCCATAGATATGGGCAAAGCCGCACACCAAAGTGGTGCCGTAACGTTTTTTAAATTCGTCAAATTCACTCGCGTCCACAATACGGGCAATGACCTCGCGCACATCATAAGGGGTTTTAAGATCAGGCGGCACAATACCATGCAATTCTGACGGATCATAAAGGGGGTCTTTACTGTCCTTCATGGCCAGTTGGTTGCTTTTTTTGCGGTTCAGATTACCAATAATCGTGCGGGCAATTTCCAGTCCGTGATGATCATCCTGCGCCAAATGATCCGCCACGCCAGATATGCGGGTATGAACATCGCCGCCGCCCAAGTCTTCTGCGCTGACCACCTCGCCAGTTGCCGCCTTAACCAACGGCGGGCCGGCTAAAAAAATCGTCCCCTGCTCTTTTACAATGACATTTTCATCGCTCATGGCCGGAACATACGCGCCGCCCGCCGTGCAAGACCCCATGACCACCGCCACTTGGGGGATGCCTTTAGCGGACATATTGGCTTGATTGTAAAAAATGCGGCCAAAGTGATTTTTATCGGGAAAGACGTCATCTTGGGTCGGCAGGTTGGCCCCGCCGCTATCCACCAAATAAAGGCAAGGCAGGTTATTTTGCTCTGCTATCTCTTGGGCCCGCAGATGTTTTTTGACGGTCATGGGGAAATAGCTGCCGCCTTTTACCGTCGCATCATTACATATGATAACGCATTCCTGCCCCGCAACACGGCCAATGCCCGTAATCACCCCGGCAGCGGCCACATCCTTGCTATACATATCATAGGCCGCAAGCTGGGAAAATTCCAAAAAGGCAGAGCCCTTGTCCAAAAGCCTATTCACCCGATCACGAGGCAAAAGCTTGCCCCTCTCCAGATGACGCGCCGCATATTTGGCGCCGCCGCCTTGTTCTATGACCGCAAGCTTATCCCGCAAGTCCATGACAAGAACCGCCATCGCCTTTTGATTAGACAGATATTCGACACTATTTCGGTTTACATCAGATTGAATGATCGTCATGAGATTTTATACCCTCAGAGTCAAATGGCTCGTTATTCCGTTCATATGATCCTACCGCAAAAAATATCATAGATAAAATCACTAATATAAATCCTTATCATAGATAATTTCTATGCATCAGTTCATTATCTTGTTATCATGCGCCCATGATTGAGCTTTACCAACTAAAATATTTTCTCGCGATTGTTGAAACAGGAAGCTTTACCAAGGCGGCAGAGCGGGTTTATGTCACGCAGCCCACCTTGTCCGCAGGCATCAAGAAGCTGGAAACAAACTTGGGCACGAGGCTATTTGACCGATCCGCCAGGCGGGTCTTCCTCACCGAAAATGGCACGCGATTTGTCGAGCGGGCCAAGGCCGTCATGCATCAGCTTAACCTTGCCGAAACTGCCATGAGGGCGCAGGACACGCCAAAATTGCTCCGGCTTGGAATACTAATGACCATTCCCTCGGTCTCTATCGGTCATATATTACGCCCCTTTCAGCGGCAGGAAGCGGGTCTTGTCACCGAATTATTCGAAGGCACCGAGCAGGAAATACAAAATAGAATGGATGAGGGGCGCATTGATCTGGCGCTCACTATTCTGCGGCCCAGCGGCAAGAATAAAACCATCCCCCTGTATCGCGAGACCTATTCACTGGCCATGGCCAGCCACCATCCGCTGGCAAGCGCAATATCTATTGACCCGATACAGCTTGCTAATGAGCCGACCATCGTGCGCAGCCGTTGTGAAGTATTAAGCGAAACAAGCCGATTTTTTACCGATCATAATGTGCGCCCCCGCCTGGTCTATCGCACGGCCCAGGACGAGCGGGCCCTTGCCATGGTCGCCGCAGGTGTCGGTTTTACCACTATGCCTGACCATTACCGGGCTGAAGGTGTCACGCGCCTGCCCATGGCAGGGTATGATTTGAACCGCGATATTGGTTTCATCATCAGCAACCACCACGTCAGCGCCGAAAAAACCGATCTTGTGGAGCGGTTTATCACCTTGACACAGACCATCATTCCGAGCCTCGCCTATAAATAAATTAAGCTTATTCATTGCCTATTGTTCCTCCAGTGAGTATCCTCCTGACCATAAATAATGCGGAGCAGACACAGATGACACGTTATATGACGAAATCATTCCCCCTATTTCTCTTAGTTATGAGTCTATTGGTTGCGGGTTGTTCGCCTCAACCTGTGCCAAAAACAGAAGATGAAAAGCGTGAAAGTTACCAAGCAAAAGGTTTAATCGCAAAATCATTACCAGAAATATCAGACGCCTTAAAGCGCGGTCACATCACATCAGAAGAGTTAGTACAGCTCTATTTAGCCCGCATTGCAGAAATTGATCAAAAAGGACCGAAGTTGCAAGCCATTCTGAGCCTCAACCCTCATGCTCTGAATGAGGCAAAAAGGCTCGATATGATGCGCCGAAATGGGGACATTAAAGGGCCAATGCACGGCATTCCCATACTATTGAAAGACAATATAGAAACCAAAGACCCAATGCCGACAACGGCTGGTGCCTTAGCCTTAAAGGACAATATTACTGGCCGTGACAGCCCCCTTGCCGCAGACCTTCGGGCGCAGGGCGCCATCATCCTTGGCAAAACAAATCTAAGCCAGTGGGCAAATTTCAGATCTGAAGGGTCAATGAGCGGGTGGTCAGCCTTAGGCGGGCAGGTTAGGAACCCCCATATGCTCGACAGAAATCCCTGTGGCTCGAGTTCGGGATCAGGGGCGGCCAGCGCGGCATCGCTCGCGGCCGCGACAATCGGCACAGAAACAAATGGTTCCATAATCTGTCCGTCAAATGCCAATGGTATTGTTGGTTTCAAGCCTACGGTGGGGCGCGTTCCTCAGGATTACATTATCCCTATCTCTGCCTCTCAGGACACGGCTGGGCCAATGACCAAAACGGTCAAAGGCGCCGCCATGATGATGAATGCCATGACCCATAACCCGAAGGAAGACTATACCGCACTTCTGAGCAAAGACGCCCTGAAGGATGTCCGGTTAGGCGTCCTTCGCTATGCCGAAGGCGATAATTCCGCCATAAAAACCCGCTTTGAGGCAGCCTTGCAGGACTTAGTAAAAGCAGGAGCCATCCTCGTGGACATCACAGAATCACCTATAAAAATTGAGGACTTTGGGAAAAAATCTTACAATGTTTTAAAATATGAATTTAAAAACGGGATAAATAGCTATCTTTCTCAAACGCCTAAGGCCGTGACCGTCCGGTCACTCAAAGACCTTATCGCGTTTAATATCGCCCATAGCGACATAGAGCTTGCCTTATTTGACCAAAGTATATTTCTGGCTTCAGAGGCCATGACATCACTGGATGATCCAGACTATATATCGGCGCGTGATGCCATTCAAAAGGCCACGCGGGACGAGGGCATCGATTTCCTTCTCAAGCAATATAAAGTTGATGCTCTGATTGCCCCATCCGGCCCCCTTGTTCCACGTGTTGATCCCATAAATGGCGATGTATGGCCGAGCTTCCCAGGCGCCGGGTCAATGGCCGCCATTGCGGGCTACCCTCATGTGACCGTCCCCATGGGGGCGGTTCACAGGCTACCCATTAACCTTTCATTTATAGGCGGCAAAGATCAGGATGCAAAAATTCTTTCTTATGCTTATGCCTATGAACAAAAAACCCACAAACGGATCGCGCCGAAATATTATAAGAATGCAGAGGCCCAATCAGACATCGGAAATGCCATGAAGCCCTATAAAAACAGATGACCTCTTTGGCCTCTATAAGGCGGGGACAAAACCCGAAAGCTAAATTATGATGGCGGCCTTATTGCCCCACCTCTTTAACGTCATTTCGCCCGTCTTTTTTATTGCCTTTGTGGGGTATATCTGGGTTAAGAAGGGGTATGATTTTCCTGCTGAATTTGTCACGCGGATCAATATGAATATCGGTGCGCCCTGCCTGGTTTTTGCCGGCATTATGAATTTAGGGGACGGCATATTAGACTCCCAGCGCTTTATTCTGGCCGTCTTTTTGTCAATCCTGAGCCTTCTGGCCTTAAGCGCCCTATTTGCCCTTATCTTTAAGCTCCCGCTCCGGGCCTATATTGTGACGTTATATTCCACTAATTCTGGTAATATGGGTATTCCGCTATGCCTTTTTGCCTTTGGCGAGCGGGGCATGTCGCTGGCCATTGCCTATTTTGCCATAAGCGCCCTGTTTCAATTCACCGTGGGTCTCTTTATATCTCACGGAAATTTAACGGCCGCCAGCCTGACCCGCGTCACCATGCTTTACGGTTTAGCCGCTGCATTATTCTTTATTATTGGCGGTTTTGAGCCTCCCCTATGGCTGATGAATACAACAAAGCTTATGGGCGGCGTGACTATTCCCTTGATGTTACTGACCCTTGGGGCCTCCTTGGCCCGATTGAAATTACAAAACTCGGGCAAAATGATCCTGATTTCCGCCTTTAAGCTTGCCATGGGGTTGAGCGTTGGTCTTGGCCTAAGCGCCGCCTTTGGTTTTACGGGCGTGGAGCGCAATGTCCTGATCATGCAATGCTCTATGCCCGTCGCCATTTTCAGTTATCTGCTCGCCAGTCAATATAACCGCAGCCCCAACGACGCCGCCAACATGGTTTTTATCACAACGCTCATGTCATTGGTGACGGTGCCGCTGCTGCTGACATATGTGATGTAGGTATGTTGCATAAATATGAAAAGTGCCTTAAGCATATATAGGCATGCTATCATTAGGATAATAATAAGGTTACAATGGGATCAATATTGTTACGTACGGATCAAACGTTACTGGAACAGATGAAAATTGGTGAGATTGATATTTCCTCTCGCATGGAAGTTCTTGGCCTTTCCAAAGAAGAGTTACAAATCCTCTTCAGTCACCAATCACTGATTGAAGATAATATTGATGTTATCGTTGAGGAATTTTACGAAAAACAAACAGAAATTGATGAAATCTCTCTTTTGATAGGGGATGCGGATACGTTGCATCGCTTACGTAATGCCCAGCGCCGCTATGTACTTGACTTATTTTCAGGCCATTATGATGGGCAGTATGTTAATAACCGGCTGCGTATTGGCATGATTCACAAGCGTATAGGGGTGGAACCAAAGTTATATCTTTCCGCCGTCAGAACCTTGAATAAAATTATTGTGACTGTCTTAAAGCGATCGATCAAGTCCGAGGATGTCCTGGAAATGACGTTAGAGGCCCTCGATAAGTTGGTCTATTTTGATATAACGCTGGTTTTTGACGCTTATATCGATAGCCTCGTCGGAGAGATAAAAAGTGCCAAAAGAAAAACGGAAGCCTATGCTGCGGGTTTGGAAAAGAAAGTGGCGGAACGGACAAGACAGCTCGAAGAACAGGCCAAAACCGATCCTCTCACGGGTATATATAATCAACGCGCCATGCAAGAATTATTAAGGCGGGAACTACTCGCAACACATCGCCAGCAAACCGACCTCGCCTTGGTTTATATTGACATTGATCATTTCAAAAGCATAAATGATAACTTAGGCCATATTGAAGGGGACAATGTCTTGAAGCATATTGGTCAGTGTTTATTAAAAACTGTCCGCGAAATTGATGTTCCTTGCCGCTACGGGGGGGATGAATTCTGTTTGATTTTGCCAGATTGCTCCCTAAAGGATGCCAAGATAATTTGCCAAAGAGTGATCAAGAGTTTTAAGGCTAAATATCCGGAATATTCCTTAAGTGTCGGGATATCTGCGACAACGCCAGACAAAATGATTGACGGCGCTGACCTTATTAGAATGGCCGATGAAAAAATGTATCTCTCAAAAGCGAAAGAAGGCTCTCATATTCAAATTTAATATGGGAGACAATAGCCGGAAATTTCGCTGCCCCGTTTCGAAATTCTTTTCCCTCATCACGATAGGAAAGATGGAATTAACCCCGTGGTGATCAGGAGGCAAACAAAGAACATCTCGGTGTGAAATAAAATTTGGTCTCCTATTCTTAAATATTTTGTAAATCATTTTTTCTGTCTATCCCTCATGTATCGTATCTGGTGACATCGCGTGTCAAGCACGCCGCTTGTCTTCTTAAGAGAGGCCTCATTTGGCAGGCGAAATTCAAGCCATTTCCGGGGGTGATTGTCTGGTTTTTTCATCGCTTGTAATACCCTGAACAACAGCCTATTTCGGCGTCCAATGCCAATGGGGCTATTTTATTGACTTTACGTTTATTAAATCCTACTACTGACGTCTCAGCTGACTGAAAATATTATCTAATAGATATGGGGTCTATTATGCCTGACTTTCTTTTTGTTTCTGATAATTTTCCGCCTGTCATTGGCGGGTCAGCAACAGTATATGATACGATGTGTAAATCGTTAGGCGATCATGTGATCGCGCTGACGTCGTCTCATACTTATTTAGGCGTTCCGAAAGATAATTTTTCCGACTTTGATCAAAACTGCGGATATCGGGTGGAAAGAACAGCGTCTGTTCGGACAATGAAGCGGCAAGAACCTAATAGATTTCTGTCGCTTTGGGATGAGGTGGTGAATAAAATTAACGTCATGGCCATCATCACCAAAATATATTTTCGCTATCGTCCGCGCTACGTCATCATTGGCGAATTAGTCTATCTTGGATGGATTGGTCTTTTTGCAAGATATATATTGGGCATGAAAGTCGTTATCTATACCCATGGCGAAGAAATTAGCCAGGAAAGCGATACCGTATATGCCAAAATGAGTGCTTTTTTCCTTAAGAATTGCCATCTTGTTATTTCTGTCAGCCACTTTTGTAAATCAAAAATTATCCAAAAATTTAACCTGCCCTCAAATCGTATTAAGGTCATTCATAACGGCGTGGATACCAGGAAATTTCATCCCCCTAAAGAGGTTGAGCCGATCCGTATAAAAAATGGCTGGGTCCATAAAAAGGTTATTTTCTCGATTGGACGGCATGTAAAACGCAAGGGTTTCGAAAATCTTATTATGGCGATACCTGATGTCATTCAAGAAATCCCAAATATCAAACTGGTCATTGGCGGATCTGGCCCCATGACGGACATTTTGAAGGATTTAGTTTCTTCCTTGAATTTGGCAGAATATGTTGTTTTCGCAGGGCGCTTATCTGAAACAGAATTAACAGAACATTATGGGGCCTGCGATCTGTTTTCTATGACCAATTATACCTTGCCAGATGGTGATACCGAGGGGTTTGGCCTTGTTTTTCTAGAGGCGAATGCCGCAGGACGACCCTCACTCGCAGGACAAGGCGGGGGGTCTATTGAAGCCGTGTTTGATGGCATCAACGGGGCCACTGTGGATGCCAATAATATTTCTGAAATATCGGCAAAAATTATTGACCTTCTGTCAGACGAGATAAAATTAACCGCCCTTGCAAAATCCTCTTTTGCCTATGCCCAAAGTCAAGATTGGAACAAAAAAACGACAGAGATGGTGGCGGCAATTAAATCCTCTGGTGATATGAGGAAAACCGACACGCCATACCCTTCTGAATTTTGGGGGAAAGAATGGCGAGATGCCCAAAAAAAACCCGATAAAGCAGGGCCGCGTTTTATCGTAACTGTCGATGTCGAGGAATGTTTTGACTGGAACAAACCAACAGTTTCCCCAAGTTACGTCCCGCCGTTCATTTCCTTCGAAAATTTTCACAATCGTATGGTCGAGGCTGGCGTCAAGCCGCTGTATCTCCTGACATATAAAATGATGAGCGATGACATATACGCGCAAAACCTGAAGAAATGGCTGGAAAATGGGAGTTGTGATTTAGGTCTCCATATGCACTCCTGGGCGACGCCCCCCTCTTGGGGGCCGGAAGAGCCTTATTTTTCATATCAGGGAAACCTACCAAAAAATATTGAACGTGAAAAACTCATCGCGATCAGTCGTCTTTTCAAAAAGGCTTTTGGATGTTCCCCAAAATATCATCGCGCGGGAATATATGGCATTGGACGGGATACTTTAGAAATTCTTGCTGAGTTAGATATTAAGGTGGACTTAAGCCCGTCTTCTAAATTTAATTTTAGGCTGAATGGTGGGCCTGATTTTCGAAATTTTTCAAATAGGCCTTTTTGGTACAGGGGATCTCAACAGGTTTTCTGCTTGCCCGTGACCAGCGAAAGTTTTTTACGTGGCCCGGAGTGGCTTACAAAATTCATTTCAATGCCCCCTTATTCCCAATTTAGTGTACCTGTACGGTTTTCGCCAGAAGGGAACCCCATAAGTCGCCTGTCTATCATGTGTGAAAAATTTCTTAAAGAGCCCGATATCACCCCCGTTATTTCTTTACATAGCTCCTCCTTGGTTACAGCGGGCTCCCCCTATTCCCAGCAGGAACAGGATGCGGAAAACAATATAGAATGCTTGTTTGCCCTTATTGACCTTATGCAGGTCAAATATGGCTATGCTAAGGGAACGATTGATGATGTTATTAAATCTTATGAAGGTTTGGTATCTTCTGAATAGATTGTTAAAAACAGGACATTCTTATTTTACTTAACCCAAAGAGCACAGCCATGAAAACTTGGATTTTTGAATATATAAGCAACGCCTATCGGGTTAAAAATATTTTTAGAAGGCTACTCGCCTCTGAGAAACGCTCTGCAATTACGCCAGGCAAAAACCTTGATTATACCATGTCCCAATATTATGGGGCAGACACGAAAATTCATGACGTTCCTTGCTTATTCATATCCGCACGGTTCCGTACAGGATCAACTTTTTTGTGGCAGCTATTATCCTTGGTCGAGGAATTAACGCCCTATTATGAGCCTTTCAATGAAAGAAAATGGGTGTGCGAGGTCGGGCAGAATACCGCAACGGATCCCTCCCATCTGGGGGTTAAGAATTACACGTCAAATTATGAGGGATTGAGCGCCTTAGCGTCCCTTCATTCGACGGATTGGGCCTATAAAAAACTCTGGATGGATGAACATAGTTTTGATCTCAATATGGAGCAATATGTTCGCGGCCTTGTGGAAAAGGCCAAAGGCTTTCCTGTTCTGCAATTTAATCGCGCAGACTTTAGGTTAAGATGGTTACGAAAAAATTTTCCCGCCTGTAAAATCTTGCATTTAGTACGAAACCCTCGAAATCAATGGCTATCCAGTTTGCGGGGACAGACCATGGCCCACGATATCGCCCTCAAGGATTTTCAGGCTTATGATCGCTTTTATCTCTTGCCTTGGGCCGATGACTTAAAAGATGTTTTTCCAGCCTTGGCCTTGCCCGAAACAGCTCCGGCATATCTTCTCTTCTATATATTGAACAGGCTATCTGAAATATATGGACAGCAGGAAGGCGATCTCACGATACAATATGAACAATTGGCCGCAAACCCTATGGCGGGCCTGCAACAGATTTTGGATATTATGGGGCTGACAGAGGCCACTTTTGAGGCTCTGGAGATACAAAAAATGACCCAGCCATCGCCAGCAGACAAATGGAAAAAACTCGCCCCCGCAAGTTGGTTTGAAGACATAGAGGGCCAAGGCGAGATAATATTGAGACAAACGCTAAGTGAGTGCAAGCCCCCTCTCCCCGCACCTTCCGCCAAAACAAAGGGTTGAAGGAATAAATGCCACCCATCTCAAATTGGGTTAGATTGATATCTCAGGCCTTCATAAAGCGTAATTGTGGTATGTTAACGTATGAATTTTTAGACATTATCTCGCCTCCTCCTAAAAAGCATTCAAAGACTTAATAGATTAAGAATTTTACTGTTATTTGTATGGTTTACACGGCAACCAAGATAATTAGTCAGTCCTAAAAAACTATTCAAAGCCTTGTGAATTAAGGATTCCCAAGGTTTTTTGTATGATGTAAACTGCAATAAATTGAAATTTCTGCTTTAAAAGGTTGCAATTTATGCTCAAGAAAAACCCGCGCCAAGACCGTCAGGACGACCTGTTTCGCCCGCGTCTGGAGAATATTATCTACCCGCGTCATGAGCTAGTGAAGCTGGGGGCACTGATTGACTGGGATGGTCTGGAGGCTGGCCTTTCCCGCTTTTACTGCGCCGGGACTGGTCGCCCTGCCGGGTCCATTCGACTAATGATAGGGCTTTATTTTCTGAAAGACATCAAAGGCTTGTCCGATGAGGAAGTCTGTGCGGTCTGGTGTGAGAACCCGTACTTTCAACATTTCTGCGGCGAGACATACTTCCAGCACCGCTTTCCCGTGGAACCGCCCTCCTTAAGCATTTTCCGGGGACGGATTGGCGAAGATGGCATGGAACGCCTGCTCGGCGAGACGATCAAGGTAGGCCTGCAATCCGGCGTCATATCAAAAGGGGATATGTCCCATGTGACGGTGGATACGACTGTACAGGAAAAGGCGGTGCATTTCCCGACCGATGTGCGCCTGTGTCACCGGGCGCGGGAGGCGTTGGTGAGACTGGCAAAAGAGCAAAATATTCCCCTGCGCCAGAGTTGCCGCCGCAAAAGCAAACAGGCTCAGTTCATGGCCAATCTTTACATGGCGGCGCGGCAGATGAAGCGGGCTCGCAAGAAGATCAAGGAGGCCAGAAACTATCTGGGCCGGGTAATGCGGAATATTAAATCTGCAGTGGAACGGGGCAGATGTTATCGCCCACTCTTGAGGAAGCCCTTGGCAAAGCAGAGATCATTTATAACCAGACCCTGAACCCCAAAAGCAAGACCTAGCTTTACAGCTGGCACGCGCCGGAGGTGGAATATATTGCCAAGGGCAAGACCCACAAAAAATATGAGTTTGGCTGCAAGGTCAGCTATGCCATCACCAACAAAAACAACTTCATTTTCGGCGCGGCGCAACGGGTTAAGAGGCAAGCTGGGTAACAAAATCAACGCCATATCCATGGCCATTGGTTTCAATCTCAGAAAAATCCTCAGGACGGTTTTCTTGTGGACGTTTGAAATTCGGCTCTTCGCGCCAAGACAAAGGAAATTCAATGCCAAAAAGGCCTTTTCTAGAACCGATTTAATATTTCCCGCTCGTACTATGGCTATTTTCATGATTGGGGCGATGGTTTATTTTTTTGGGGTGTCTTCATGGGGTAGGGACAGTTTGACCAAGCCCTTCATCTTATTGGGATCGATGGGGATGCCGCGCCGTAAGATACTGATGCGTCCCTCGCGGGCCAGATGTTTGGCTTGTTGTTTTACCGCCAAAAGATATTTCCGCCACGCGTCTTTGGGGCTATTTTCTTTGGCGCGGTCGTCAGCTATTTCAATGGCGATACTGCGCGGGTTTACCGGGGCGCCGCGCTCTATAGCTCTCATGATATAGAGGATGATCGGGTCTTCTTCTTTATCACTGGTCTGTTCTGTATTTTGTGTCATGGGGGCATTTAACACGAAATTATCATCTGCGCCAGATATATTCTTTAAATAATAATTCTTTGATTTCGGCAAGGATTACTTATATTAAGGAAAAAAATAGGAAATTGGGATTTTTTATGCCGTTCATCTATATTCTCTGGGGTATTTTAATTGGTCTTTTGGTGGCGGCCCCTTTAGGGCCAGTGAATTTAATTTGCATCCGCCGTACGCTGGCCTATAGCCCTCGGAATGGTTTTGCCGTAGGCCTTGGGGCAGCGCTGGCAGACACCATATTTGGCGCTGTGGCGGCTTTCGGTCTGTCATCTGTCATGGGGCTTCTTCATCAGGTTAATAGTTGGTTTGAAATGATCGGTGGCGTTATTCTTATTGTGGTCAGCCTTAACCTCTGGACCAAGCATCCTCATTTGTCTGATGCGGAGGATACGGTTCGGGATCGCCTGAAAGGGGCCGTTGGGGCCTTTACCTTAACCATGATGAATCCGATGACGATTTTGGGATTTATTGCCTTATTTGTGGCGTTAGGGCTTCGGGATATGGGGCAGGAACCGTTCAATGCGGTGGCGATTACGCTTGGTATCTTTATGGGATCCAGCCTGTGGTGGTTCACGATAACGCGCGGTGCGGGCTATATGAAAAATCGCCTGTCCGATGATCACCTCCTGAAAATAAACCGCTTATCAGCTGTCATCGTGGCCTTATGCGGTTTATGGGCCTTGGGCAAGAATTTATTTTAATAATCGACTTTCCCATTGGCGATGAAAAAACCGTTGCGGAAGCCGGGTTTTCCATAGCAGAAAGGGCTGCCGTCGGGATTAACCACGGTGCCGCCCGCAGCTTTTAAAACCGCATGGCCCGCGCCCGTGTCCCATTCCATGGTGGGGCCAAAACGGGGATATATATCTGCTTCTCCTGCGGCAAGCAGGCAAAATTTTAACGAACTACCTGTGGAGACAATGTCCGTAATGCCTAGTTTGTCGAGGAAGGCGTTGGTTTCGGCATCTCTATGGGATTTGCTGGCAACGGCGGTGATGCCGCTGCGGGGAACGTCACGGACACAAAGAGATGTCTCTTCCCCAATGACGCGGCCCTTGGAAATTTCCATTTGGACGGCTGCCTTCGGGCTTTTTGCCACAAACATTCGGCCAAGGGCAGGGGCGTATACAATGCCGAGACGCGGCTGCCCATGCTCTATCAAGGCAATATTGACGGTAAAGTCGCTGCCTTTTTTGATGAATTCTTTGGTGCCGTCCAAGGGGTCTACCAACCAGAATTTATCAGAGCTCTTGGCACTGTCAGGCGTCCCGCCAGCATTTGCCTGTTCTTCGGCAACGATGGGGATGTTCGGCGTGAGGATTTTTAAATCTCGAAGAATAATTTTTTCTGCCGCGTCATCGGCTTCTGTGACAGGGGACTTGTCTACTTTATAGGTCACATCAAAATCGCGGTTATAAATTTCCATGATTTTACGGCCGGCCTCCAGGGTTGTTTCGTATAAACTTTCGGCCAGAAGGCTGTCGTCTGATATTTCAAATGTCATGGATGATATCCTGTGAAGTTATGGCGATTATTTTTGTCACACTTGTTTTTATTTGGGGGCTATTATATGTTGAATTCAAACTTTGTCATGCTTTAATAGCTGAAATGATATACCGAATATACCGAAAGAATTTTATTCCATGAATGATAACGACTTTTCTGCTCTCTTATGTTCTCGCCTTTGCCATGATCTTATTAGCCCGGTAGGGGCTATTGCCAATGGGCTGGAAATTTTGGACGATGAAGAGGATGAAGTCATGCGCGCGGAGGTGATGTCGCTTCTGACCCAAAGTGCCGAGGTGACATCATCAAAACTTAAATTCTTTAGGCTGTCCTTTGGCGCCGCAGGTGGTTTTGGGGAAAAAATACCGTTAAGCGAGGCACAGAGTGCTGTTCGCGGCCTTTATCGTTCTGGTAATATTGACCTTACCTGGAAATCCGAGGTGGGGGGCATGGATAAAGACGGGATGAAGGTCATGATGAATATGGTCTTGCTGGCCGGGGAAAGCATGATCAGGGGCGGAACGCTGCTTGTGGAGATCGTTGAAAATCTATCCGTGACCCATATAACGATCACGGTTCAGGGGGCCAAAATTATTTTTCAGGAGGCGGTGCGCGGGGCATTGAGCGGCGAGATTAGCGAAGATAAAATGGAAGCAAAGACGGCGCCCGCGTTCTTGGCGGCAAATATTGCCCGTAAATTAGGCAGCAAAATTGATTATATTCCCCATGATGATCAAAATTTTAAGCTTTATATTTCCTATAAAGAAAGATGATTTTGAAGAAGATTACGGGCCTTTCATAAGCAGCGCATTATTTTTATGATTAATCTTTTATGACTTTACCGCTTTTTAACCTATTTGGACGATCTTAGAAGAGAATATGAATTTACATTTCTTTTGTTGAGTCTAAAAGGTTGAAAATTATGGATGATTTACTAAACGAATTTCTCACAGAAACCTTCGAGAGTATTGACGTTGTAGATGTGGAATTGGTCACATTAGAGCAAGACCCAACAAACAAACTGATTTTGGATAATATTTTTCGGCTTGTTCATACCATTAAGGGAACATGTGGTTTTCTTGGCTTGCCGCGACTTGAAACCGTCGCTCATGCGGGCGAGAATGTATTAGGCAAATACCGTGATGGTGAATTAACCGTTACGCCGAGCTCCGTCACGCTGATCTTGGCTGCCCTAGACCGTATTAAAGAAATTCTGGCGGGGCTAGAGGCGACACAAGAAGAGCCGCAAGGGGATGATAGTGACTTGATCAGCCAGTTAAATATCGTTGCGACAGGCGGTACGGTTGATGTTGCGGAAGTTGTTTCTGGGGCAAAGCCTGCGCCAGAACCTGAGTCAGCCCCTTCCATAGAAATGCCGGAAATTACGAAATCCGAGACGATTTTCCCGGGACAAGTTTCATTGGAAGAATTGGAAGCCGCCTTTGCGGCGGCTCCTGGCCCCGATGATGACGAAGAAGAGGACGCCGTAGCGACGGGGGACGATAAGGAGAAAGACCTTTTAACCCGCATAGGCGGCGCAGAAGCGGTCAAAGTTATCATCCATCTTTTCCATAACCGTATCCTTGCGGATCAGAGCGTGAAAAACGTAATGGAAGGGGTCAATACCAGAGACAGTAAAGAAAAAATATGCAGCTTATTTGAGGCATATCTTGCGGGAAACCAAGAGGCTGCGCCAAATATAGAGGTCGTGTTTAAATCATTTATTTCCCATGGTATGACAGAAGATCAAAAGGCGACAATCCATAAATTATTTGCGAGCGTCCTGGAGGAAGTGGATCTTTCGTCCTTGGATGTGATCGGCACCATGGAAATATTTGATGATATTTTTGCCGAGGTTCTTGGTGCAGCCAGTAAAAAATCCAAAGAATTGGCCGCGCAAGAAACGTCGTCCAAAGCGCTGGCTAAAGCCGGGGTTAAGGCTAAAACCGGTGGCGAAAGTATTGCCAATCAAAGTATCCGGGTGAATGTTCAGGTATTGGAAGACCTGATGACGATGGTCAGTGAACTGGTCTTGACACGTAATCAGCTTATGCAGATTTTGCGGAACAGCGATAACAGCGACTTTGCCATTCCCCTGCAGCATTTAAGTCAATGCACAACAGAATTGCAAGAAGGGGTGATGAAAACCCGTATGCAGCCCGTGGGCAATGCCTGGGCTAAATTGCCGCGTATTATTCGTGATCTACAATTGGAACTGAATAAAAAAATCGACCTTCAGATGCTGGGTGCGGATACGGAACTTGATCGTCAGGTTCTGGAAATGATTAAAGACCCTCTGACTCATATGGTGCGGAATTCAGCCGACCATGGTATTGAGATGCCTGCGGTTCGTCTTGCAGCAGGGAAAAAGGAAACGGGAACTGTACGGCTTAATGCCTTCCACGAGGGCGGGCATATTGTTATTGAAATTACCGATGATGGCGCCGGACTTCCGGTGGAGAAATTGAAAAGCAAGGCTTTGAAAAATGGCCTGGCAACGAAGGAAGAATTGGACGAAATGTCCGATAATCAAATTCAAAAATTCATTTTTCATGCGGGTTTCTCAACGGCGGAATCAGTCACGGCCGTGTCTGGTCGCGGCGTGGGTATGGATGTTGTGCGAACCAATATTGAAAAAATAGGCGGGACGGTTGACCTTAAATCCATCGAGGGTAAAGGCACAAGCTTTAGCATCAAAATACCGCTTACGCTCGCTATTGTATCGGCCTTGATCGTCAAATGTAAGAATGACAGATTTGCCATCCCGCAGATCAGCGTTCTCGAGTTGGTTCGGGCATCAAAGGAATCCGAACATAGCATCGAACATATCAATAACACGCCGGTTCTCCGGCTACGGGATCGTCTCTTGCCCCTGGTTCGCTTGGATGAAATCCTTGGGATGAGTGATGAAATTGTTGAAGAAAAAACCGACAAACGCAGCGACGACTATATTGTTATTCTTCAGGTTGGGACATTTACCTTTGGTATTGTCGTTGATCAGGTCTATGACACCGAAGAAATTGTGGTCAAACCTGTGGCACCGATCTTGAAAGATATTCATACCTTTGCCGGAAATACAATCCTAGGCGATGGCAAGGTTATTATGATACTTGATCCGAACGGGATCGTAAATCAGATCAGTGATGGCATGAATGATACATCGGGCCTAGGGAAAGAAGAAGACGTTGAAAAACAGGTCAGAGTGAATGAAAATCACGAAGCTATCCTACTTTTCCGTGCCGGGGAAAATAGTCGCCGCGCCGTGCCGTTGTCTTTGGTTGCTCGTTTGGAAGAAATTGATGTGACGCAGATCGAGAGTTCTGATGGCAAGGCTGTTTTCCAATATCGGGGACGTTTGATGCCGCTCGTCACCTTGGATGCTTCATATCACTTAAAACCCGAAGGACGTCAACCAATTCTTGTCTTTGCCGATGGTGATCGAACCATGGGAATAGCCGTTGATGAGATTGTCGATATTCTTGAGGATGAAATTGATATTGAACTTTCCTCTGCTGTTAATGGGCAGGTCGGGACAGCTGTTATTAATGGTCACGCGACGGAACTTATTGATGTGTCATATTATATTGAGAAGGCCTTTGGAACGCTCGGCTCGTCCAGCACGTCTGGTCATACAGGTATTGATCGTCAACCGCATATCCTGCTTATTGATGACAGCCGTTTCTTCCTGAATATGATCAGGCCGTTATTGTCGGCTGCGGGATATAAAATTACAGCCGTGGATAGTGCGGCTAGGGCTCTTGGCCTTCGCGAAGATGGGGATGATTTTGATTTGATCATCAGTGATATCGAAATGCCGGATATGAATGGGTTTAAATTTGCAGAGCAAGTCCGTGACGGCGGTATTTGGCAAAGAACGCCCATGATTGCGCTGTCTTCTCATCATACCGAAAAAGACTTTGCCCGGGGCCGTGAAGTGGGATTTGATGATTACGTGGTTAAGTTAGAACGTGATATATTGATGAAAACCATCAGTGAACAGGTCAATAAAAAAGACAATGCGGCATAAGACACCAAATAAACTAATAGAGGTAATATAAATGGAAAATGATAATAGAGACTTTGTGACCATAAGATTGTCTGGTCAACTGTGCGGCATTCCTGTATTAGACGTGCATGATGTGTTATCTGAACAGCCGATTACGGCGGTTCCCTTAGCCCCATCTGCGGTGGCGGGTGTTTTAAATTTAAGAGGCCGGATTGTAACGGCCATCGACTTACGAAAGCGGCTAGGGCTGCCTCCTCAAGAACCAGGAAGTGAAAATATGAGTATAGTGGTTGAATATCAAGATGAACCCTATAGCCTGTTGATTGATTCGATCGGAGATGTCATGTCTTTTCCAGAAGATTCTTTTGAAAGTAATCCCGTAACGTTAAGTCAGCGTTGGCAGGAAGTTTCAAATGGTATCTTTCGCTTAAAAGGAGAGTTATTAGTTATCCTTGATGTGGAAAAATTATTAAATCTTGATAAAGGGCAAGCTACGGCTGCCTAATTAGAAATCCTTTCGTGCATAGGGCATGTTTTTGGCTTGGAGAAAAATGAAATGAAATCTTGTCTCGTCGTAGATGACTCAAAAGTTATAAGAAAAGTAGCAAGGCGTATTTTAGAGGAACTGGACTTTGATATTAGGGAAGCTGTCGATGGGCAGGACGCCTTGAATGCGTGCCTTGAAGTATTGCCCGACGTCGTGTTGCTCGATTGGAATATGCCGGTAATGAATGGTCTGGATTTTCTGAAGGCTTTAAGAGCTACGGACGGCGGCGACAAGCCGGTGGTTGTTTTCTGTACAACGGAAAACGACATGAGCCATATTAGTGCGGCGATATCTGCCGGGGCCGATGAATATATCATGAAACCGTTTGACCGTGAAATCATTGAATCTAAATTTTCTCAAGTAGGGTTGCTTTAAGTGCTGTCAAATTCCTCAACAAATAAAAGTAGCCTTAGTCAAGTGCCCAGAAGTGGCCAATATCGCGTAATGATCGTAGATGATTCTGCGATAATTCGCGGCATGATGACCAAGTGGCTATCGGAAGAGGCCGCCATTAAAATCGTGGGAACGGCGGGCAATGGTGAAATGGCCTTGGCAAGTATGGCAAGGTTTGATCCAGAAGTCATTATCCTTGATATTGAAATGCCTGTCATGGACGGGATGACGGCTTTGCCTAAATTCTTTGAGATCAACCCAAAGGTTAAGGTTGTGATGTCTTCAACGCTAACAAGTCGTAACGCTGAGATTAGCATGCGGGCATTGTCCATGGGCGCCTCAGACTATGTCTCAAAACCAACCAGTAATCGTGAAGTCGCGTCGTCAATAAGTTTTCAAGAAGAAATTATTAGCAAAGTTATTAATATCGCTGCCGCCACCCGGTTAAGAAATGGACAAGCGGTTTTTAAAGGTAAAACGAGCGTACTCGATAAGGAGCTTGTCCCTGTAGGGGGGGCCGAAAAAACCATAGAAAAGCGCAAATTTCCAAGTAGCAGGTCATCTATTCTGGTCATTGGAAGTTCTACGGGCGGCCCGCAGGCCTTACTTACCATGCTTAAAGGCTTAGGATCGGTTAATGTTCCTATTTTGATAACGCAGCATATGCCTGCAACCTTTACAAAAATTCTTGCCAAACATTTGTCCAGTGCCACCGATTTTGACTGTAAAGAGGCAGAGCAGGGCGATGTGTTGGAAAATGGCAAGGTGTATCTGGCACCAGGCGATTACCATATGACGGTTGTCGAAAGGGGGGGTAAGAAGATGATCTCGCTCAACCAGAATGCCCCGGAAAATTTTTGCAGACCTTCTGTAGAGCCGATGCTTCGGAGCGTGATTGATTTATATGGCGCGGCCACCTTCGCTGTAATCCTGACAGGAATGGGGCATGATGGCCTTGATGCCTGTCGTATGTTGGTTGATGCTGGTGGGAAATTGATTGCGCAGGATCAAGAGTCCAGCGTCGTCTGGGGAATGCCGGGGGCGGTGAGTAGGGCTGGCCTATGCAGTGGAATTTATCCATTGGATCAGATTGGTAAAACAATTAAAGAAAAATTGATGGGACTGGCATAATGAGAAAAGAAGATTTTGAATTACTTAGCAAAATCTTGAGGGAAAGATCTGGGCTTGTCCTCTCAGAAGATAAAATTTATCTTTTGGAAAGCCGCCTTACGCCAATCGCGCGTAAAAAAGGCATGGATACGCTAGATGACCTCATTAATGAGATAAGATTGCGGCGTAAGGAAGACTTGCTTCGGGAAGTTACGGATGCCATGACAACCAATGAATCTTTTTTCTTTCGGGATAGCACGCCGTTTGATTTATTTAGAGATGATGTCATGCCGGAACTTATGAAGGTAAGATCTGGAACCAAGCGACTTCGTATTTGGTGCGCGGCGGCATCTACCGGTCAGGAACCTTATTCTTTAGCGATTATTTTAAGTGAAATGGCGGATAAATTAACGGGCTGGAATCTGGAAATTGTCGGCACAGATTTATCTCAAGATGTTTTGGACAAGGCAAAGGCAGGCGTTTATTCGCAGTTTGAAGTCCAAAGAGGATTGCCGATCAAGCTTTTGATGAAATATTTCGCGCAAGCTGGGGAAATGTGGCAAATTTCGGATAAAATCAGAAAAATGGTGACCTTTAAACCTTATAATCTATTGGATAGTTTCAGTCCCCTTGGGAAGTTTGATGTCGTTTTCTGTCGAAATGTGCTGATTTATTTTCATCAGGATACGAAGAGTGTGGTCTTGGAGCGCTTACGGGGCCAACTGCCCGAAGATGGCACATTATTCCTCGGCGCGGCAGAAACCGTTCTTGGCTTAACAGATAAATTCAAGCCTGTATCTGGAAAACGCGGCATGTATAAGACATCTGAACATGCCGCTCAAATCCGCAAGGTTGGTTAGCCGGATCACATAAAAAGTCACTGGTCATATAAAAATTCTCTGGTCATATAAAAATCCGCCAGCCTTTATATTTAAAAGCTGGCGGATTTTATTAATGTTTGCATGGGACGATATTAAATATTCTGGTCAAGACATTCTGTTAAGCGCTTAACCTGCCGCCGCCACATCATCCGTTTGTTCCGGGTCACGTAAAACATAGCCACGGCCCCAGACGGTCTCGATGTAATTCTCACCACAAATTGCCATTAATTTTTTGCGTAATTTGCAGATAAAGACATCAATGATTTTCAATTCCGGTTCATCCATGCCGCCGTAAAGATGATTCAGGAACATTTCCTTGGTCAGTGTCGTGCTTTTACGTAAAGATAAAAGTTCAAGCATGGCATATTCTTTGCCGGTTAAATGAACCCGTTGATTTTTAACATCCACTGTTTTGGTATCAAGGTTAACCGAAAGTTTTCCTGTGCGAATGATGGATTCAGCATGGCCTTTTGACCGGCGGATAATGGCTTGAATTCGGGCGACCAGCTCTTCTTTGTAAAATGGTTTTGTCAGATAGTCGTCGGCGCCAAAGCCAAGTCCTTTAACCTTATTTTCCAATTCACCCATGCCCGATAAGATCAGAATAGGCGTGGACACTTTTGATAAGCGTAATTTCTTCAGCACGTCATATCCATGCATGTCCGGCAGATTAAGATCCAGCAGGATGATATCATAATCATAAAGTTTGCCAAGATCGATACCTTCTTCGCCAAGATCAGTACAATAGATATTAAAGCCTTCGGCTGTTAACATTAACTCTATGCTTTTAGATGTGGAGGGATCATCTTCTATGAGGAGCACGCGCATTATAATACCTTCTATATTATCATTTAATGTAAATTAACGAATTAAAAGTCATCATTAACTATTTTTCGTTAACTATTCTTAACGTAAATGGTTAACAAATAGTTAATGATTGCGGAATATGGGGGGGATGTCTTGCTAAAATTAAGCGTTAAATTTAGGTTTGCGGGGAGCTATGGGGGATAACCTCTTGATATTGCGTCTTATTTATCAATATTTGAGAAGAAAATAGTTAATACTAAATATGACTAAAATTATGTCTAAAAATACGGTTTTTTCTGTGATAATGGGGCATTTTAGCGTAATATAGCCCGTCTAAGGTAAACGGAATGGAATGACGTGTATAGTTTAAAAGCAGAAATCGAGCGCATGCACACGTGGCGCTTTCATGGAAGGGTGATTGGTGTTCAGGGCCTTCTGGTGGAAGTGGCTGGCGCGCAGCCCTCCTTAAGTATAGGGTCGCGGGTTAATATTGTGTCCCGGCAGGATAAAGTCGTGCCTTGTGAAGTGATTGGTTTTAAAACAAACTGTGCGTTACTGATGCCCTATTCCATGCTGGAAGGGGTTGGTGTGGGCTGCAAGGCTTATGTGGAGGGGGAAACGCCTGTTGTGCATCCCAGTCGTCAATGGCTGGGACGGGTGATTAACGCCATGGGGGAACCGATCGATGGCAAGGGGCCAATAAAATCAGGGGCGGAAGCCTATCCTATTCGCGCGCAACCACCTGCGGCGCATTTGCGGCAGCGGGTTGGGGGCAAAATTGATCTTGGCGTGCGGACGTTGAATACTTTTGTAACCTGTTGCAAAGGACAGCGCATGGGTATTTTTGCGGGTTCAGGGGTCGGTAAATCTATTTTGCTCTCTATGTTTGCCCGATATGCCCAGTCGGATGTCTCGGTGATTGGTCTGATCGGGGAACGTGGCCGGGAGGTTCAGGAATTTATCGAAGATGACCTTGGCGAAGAAGGTCTCGCGCGCAGCGTGGTGGTGGTGGCGACCTCGGATGAAACCGCACTTATGCGGCGTCAAGCAGCCTATCTTACGCTGACGGCATCAGAATATTTTCGGGATCAAGGGGCTGATGTGTTGTGCCTTATGGACAGCGTGACGCGCTTTGCCATGTCACAAAGGGAGATCGGCCTTGCGGCAGGGGAACCACCGGCAAGTAAGGGCTACACGCCAACCGTCTTTACGGAACTGCCAAGATTGTTGGAACGGGCGGGGCCGGGTATCAATAAAGGCTCCATTACGGGGCTGTTTACCGTTCTGGTCGAGGGCGATGATCATAATGAACCTATATCCGATGCCGTGCGCGGTATCTTGGATGGCCATATTGTTTTGGATCGCGCCATAGCAGAGCGCGGTCGTTTTCCGGCCATTAATGTTTTACGCTCTATATCCCGCACCATGCCCGGATGTAATAATAATGAACAAAATGATCTTTTGGTTACGGCTCGTAAATATTTAGCGGACTATAATGACATGGAAGAGATGATTCGTCTTGGCGCATATCGTTCTGGCGCGAACCGGGAAGTCGACGAGGCGATACATTTTCATCCTGCGTTAGAAGAATTCATGACGCAGAAAAAGACAGAAAATAGTAGCCTAGAGCAAGGATATGACGCGCTCGCGCAGATATTGCAAAATGGGTTAGCGCCTGAAAATACAACTTAGGTCACGATAATATGAAGATGCGTCATCGTTAAATAGAATATAAGGGATTTTTTATAATGAGCCGAAAAGGTATGGCAGGAATGATACGGTTGCATAAATGGCAACTTGATGAGAAACGCCGCAATTTAGTTGACCTAGAAAATATGAAGGCAGGTCTTCTTCAGAATTTGACGGACTTGCAAGAAGACCTTATTGCGGAACAAAAAAAAGTGTCTGAATCCCCCATCATTAGCATCACATATGCTGGTTATGCGCAGAAAGTGATGGCCCGCCGTCTGAATTACGTCAATTCAATATTGGAAATAGATGTTTCCCTAGAAGATATGAAGGATCAGGTTGCCGAGGCCTTCAAAGAATTGAAAAAATATGAAGTCGTAGAGCGGCGCGATCAGGAACGGAAATTGGCTGCGCGGAATTTGAAACAACAAAACGACCTAGACGAATTGGCCATAAATATACATCGTAGGCGTCAAAATATGGCCTAGTGCCATGATTCACCGAAATTTCTGGATAGAGATGTTTAAGTTTAACGCGTGCGATTGGGTTTGAGAAGTCCCAGTCTTTTTTTGCATTATGGTTGTTGCGGAAAACCTGCCAGGCTTTGACTTCGCTCTCAAGAGCTATTTTATCGGCGATACGCCGGTGGAGGCATTGTCTGGTGAGTAAGCTGAGTGCGGTTTCGGCCATGTTGCGTCATGAGCCATGCTCTGTTATGTGACGCCAAAAGAACATTTGGGGCTTCCTGACCGTGATGATGTGAAGGTTGGCGTGATTACCTATAAAATTGCCGCCCATGCCGCCGATTTGGCCAAGGGGCATCCCGGGGCGCAATTGCGCGATGATGCCTTGTCACGATCTAGGTTTGATTTCCGTTGGGAAGATCAGTTCAATCTGTCGCTGGATCCGGAAAAGGCGCGGGAATATCATGACCAAACTATGCCGAAAGAGGCCCATAAAGTGGCCCATTTCTGTTCCATGTGCGGGCCGAAATTCTGTTCCATGAAAATATCCCAAGAAGTCCGCCAATTCGCCGACAACGGCATGGCCGAAATGGCCGCAAAATTCAAAGAATCCGGCAGCGAACTCTATCAAACGGTGGATGCCAATAAAACATCCAATGATGCACTGGGGTGAGGGACAATGATACGCCATTCTGAACTTGGTTCAGAATTCCTGCGTCAGCTAACGTGATGTTTCAAGCATGGAACTGGTGACGAGGCAGACGGTTATGTCAATCGTAGTCAAGGTGACGCGTGAGGGTAATATTAATTGAGGGTAATATTAATAATGTAACTTAAAGGCGCCCTCGTTGGGGCCTTTTTTTGTACTTATTACTGTATCATGTTTTTTGGCAAGGGTGCTAAATTCATGTCTCGGAATGGGCTGACCATACGGGACAGCCGGAGAACAGGTACTATCAGTCGCCAATAAAATTGTCCGAATATTAGAGATCCTAAAAACTAATGTCGAACAATTTTTAACTGAAGTCAGGGCCGTATAGCTTATTGATTTCATTCGATTTGCAAATAAAAAAGCGACCAACAGTCACGCGGTAAGTTTCTCTGCCTGTTCGAATTAACGGGATATGTCACTTTTGTTTTTTAATAATTTCATATAGAAAAAATACGCACCAGAAAAAATACGCGCTGACATTGCCGATATTTTCGCCCCATAAAGTTTCAACCCGAAGATTAAAGATGTCGATAGCAGCATGAGACCACCTATATCAAAAATGAAAATCAGGTCGACCATGATGGGGAATATCATCGGACCACTAAATAACAAAAGTATAAATACCAGCACATAGTATTTATATTTCTTAGATCTATTCTTCATAAAATTTACACCAGTAACAATAGCTAATTGAAGGATTTTTTTTACAAAATAAGCGTATCATATTAAATATTTCCCTCTTAAGCAACATCACAAGCTGAATTATATATAAAAATAACATACTAACACGTATTAAGTGTAACAATAAAACGATCTTATTTAACTAAATATATAGCGAGAATTTATGAGAAAAAATTTTATAGTATCAAAAATCGGGGTTAATGTTGGTCAAGTAAATTCTCGCTCTAATTCTATTATATGTCCCTAATTCCCTTATCCTTTGCGGAACAGATAAAATAGGCGTCCGTGTCAATCTCAACGAATTTAATACCAAATAGTGAGCGTGAAAGAGTTTGTCCCCAGTATGAATTTGACGTCAGAAAAAAGAAAATAATTAACCTCGTTTTTAGCTCTGTTGAAAGAAAAGTTTGTTTGATGGAATATGCAGGATATATTGGAGATGAAAATACAGTAGATAGACTATTTTGGATTCTTGAAAACCACTTTTGTGCTCATTCAAGGATTTCTGCGTATAAAGCACTTGCAATGATTGACTGCAAATATTCTATCTTAGCAAGGAACAAGCTCTCTAATGATGATATTAAATTACTCAAAAAATGGTACCCCTCCAGCTCCTTTGGGTGAGTTCCATAGTCTGTGGCACGCCCCCATATTTTACTAAAATAACCTAGGAATTAATAATGGAAGATACTTTCTCCGGAGGCAAAAAATATCTAATCATCTCAGTATTAATTTATACGATTGGGTATTTCTTTTTAACATATTTAAGAATATTTCACGGGTGAAAAAATCTAAAAACGATCCCATGTTTGAAATCGCCATAGATAAAAATAAAAAGCCCGTGGAGCAACAAAAAATAGAGATGCTCATCGCCAGTGAATTGGTAAATTGGTACTACTTCTTGGGCAGATATCCCTCATCAAATCGGAAATACCATTTAATATCTAAATCTAGAAATGCTTGGATATTATGGTTGATACTGTCCCTCGTTGGTATAACTGAATTGCCCCTAGAATTTTAGACACCTTGCAGCTACACAATGAAGCAAGGAGTTAAAGGATATGTCAGGTTTACGTTACACAGAAGAATTCAAGCGCGATGCTGTAGCTCAAGTTACAGATCGAGGCTATTCAATTGAATAAAGGCCACGGAAAACACTTGGCTACAATACCCCTGAAAAGGTTATTTTATATGATGTTGCCTTGACAGATTGAATCTACAGTCTAGTAAAATGGGGGCAATTCAATGTACGAACACGGCGTAGGGGTTCTTCAAGACTACATTAAAACTATTGAATTACGCACCAAGGCTGCGGAGCAAGGACATTCTGGTTCGCAAAACAATCTTGGGGTGATGTAAAATAAGGGGCAAGGCGTGCTTCAGGATTATCGCATGGCCCATATGTGGTTTAATATTGCTAGTGCTAATGGAAATAAATTAGGTCCCAGCAATAGGGATATGATGGCTAAAGAAATGACTTCTCAGCAGATATCAGAGGCTCAGAAAATGGCGCGTGAGTGGATGGAGAAGCATCAATAATTGATAACTAGGGGGGAGGGTCAAATCTCTGTATGCCTATAACCAAAAGACCGTGTGTTATCCTCGTGCATCATAAACCGTAACATTAAAAGTTTTTCAGGATAAGCAAAGGGGCAAGCAATGATGTGGGGTCATGAAGTAAACCCTGAAAATGTAAGAGACAGCCTTCTGTTGTGAAAAATTTCATCGATAGGTGCAAAACGGTACCCCAAATGGTACCCTAAGGGGAGGTGTAAAGTAATGAAATCTGTTAAGTCTTTGAAAGAAGTGGCTCCCCGAGCAGGACTCGAACCTGCGACAAATAGATTAACAGTCTACTGCTCTACCAACTGAGCTATCAGGGATCACGCACTTCTGATGAGGCCGCCTAGGCGACCCAACGAGGCACCTTATACAATCAGTTTTTTATCCTGCCAATAGAAAAATAAAAAAAAATGATCTTGCTGTGTTTGGCACCATAATTAGCCAAAATAAATCTTTGTTTACGCGTCCTTAAATACCCGCGCGAAGATGGTCTCCACATGTTTGGTATGATAGCCGATGTCGAATTTATCATCAATCTCAGTATCAGAGAGTTTGGCGGAAACTTCGGGGTCGGCTTTTAGTTCGGCGGCAAAGTCCGCGCCGTCTTCCCAGACCTTCATGGCGTTACGTTGGACAAGGCGGTAGCTATCTTCGCGGCTGACGCCGGCTTGGGTGAGGGCCAGTAAAATACGCTGTGAATTATGTAGCCCGCCAAGCTTATCCATATTGGCCTGCATATTTTGAGGATAGACCACAAGCTTGTCCATAACGCCCGTCAGCCGCGCCAAGGCAAAATCGAGCGTTACGGTGGCATCAGGGCCAATCATGCGCTCAACAGAGCTGTGGGAGATATCCCGTTCATGCCAGAGCGCGACATTTTCCATAGCAGGCAAGGCCATGCCGCGTACAAGGCGGGCCAGACCCGTAAGATTTTCCGTTAAAATTGGATTGCGTTTATGGGGCATCGCAGAGGAGCCTTTTTGACCCTTGGAGAAAAATTCTTCGACTTCTAAGACTTCTGTGCGCTGAAGATGCCTAATTTCTGTGGATATGCGCTCAATGGAGCTTGCCACGACGCCAAGGGTGCAAAAGAACATGGCGTGACGATCGCGGGGGATCACTTGGGTAGAGACCGGCTCGACCTCAAGGCCTAAGGCTTTTGCCACATGTTCTTCAACCCGTGGGTCAATATTGGCGAAGGTACCCACCGCTCCAGAAATGGCGCAGGTGGCGATTTCTTTGCGGGCATTTTTAAGGCGCTCCAGGTTGCGGGCCATTTCAGCATAGGCCTGTGCCATTTTAAGGCCGAAGGTCACAGGCTCGGCATGAATGCCGTGGCTGCGGCCAATGCAAACATCAAATTTATGCTCGTAGGCGCGGCGTTTAAGGACGACAAGTAACTTTTCAACATCATCAATCAACAGGTCAGCCGCCTTGACCAATTGCACATTAAAGCAGGTATCAAGCACGTCAGAAGAGGTCATACCCTGATGAACAAAGCGGGCTTCGGGGCCGATATATTCAGCCAAAGATGTTAAAAAGGCGATGACGTCATGTTTGACTTCCCGCTCTATCTCATCAATGCGGTCAATGTCAAAATTACCTTTTTCCCAAATGATTTTTGCGCTTTCTTTTGGAATGACACCTAGCTCGGCCAAGGCATCGCACGCATGGGCTTCTATATCAAACCAGATTTTAAATTTCGATTGTGGCTCCCAAATGGAGGTCATTACTTCGCGGGAATAACGTGGAATCATGGCTTCACCTCTTTTGTATATTTTCTCTGCCGCAGGATTTAACAGAGAATGATAGTCGGCTCAAGGTTTAATCGGGCCACGCGTGATCTAATATATCTTTGATCTCATATCCCGCCGGGATCGCGCCATAAGTAATGCCGCCGTCCCGCCCGAGCCGCGTCGCACAAAAAAGATCACTGGCGTTATGAGACGCAAATTTGACCATAAGCGCCCCTTGCAGGCAGAGCGCCATTCTCTCGACGAGATGCCGCGCGTCTGCTTCTCTATAGGCCTTCTTGTCAAGCAGGTCTTTGAGATCATTCAGGGCCTGATCAAGATGGACATTGCTGCCGATCGCGGGGGAGAGTTCCGCGAAAAAAGCGTCTTTTGCCCGGGGTTCTTTATGGAGAGTCCGTAATATATCGAGGCAAATCACATTGCCGGCCCCTTCCCAAATGCTATTGACGGGGGCTTCACGATATAGTCTGGGGAGTATGCTCTCTTCGATATAGCCGCCGCCGCCAAGACATTCCATAGCCTCATAGATAAAGTTGGCGCAGCGTTTATTGTGCCAGTATTTTGCAACAGAGACCGTAAGGCGGGCATAAATTCCAGCATCGGGGTCGATTTTGCTGTCATCATATTTTTTGGCGATATGCAGAAACGTCATCACGCCAGCCTCCACCTCGATAGCCATATCTGCGAGAACGGCCTGCATGATGGGCTGATCAATGAGTTTTCTTTGAAAGGCCGACCGGTTTCGGGCATGGTGGATGGCCTGTATCAAGGCCTGCCGCATCAGGGCAATGGGGGCCAGGCAGCAATCAAGCCTTGTATGGTGAACCATATCGATAATGGTGGCAACGCCTCTGCCTTCCTCTCCAACAAGAGAGGCTTGGGCGTGGTGATATTCAATTTCGCCCGAGGCATTGGACTTATTGCCCAGCTTGTCTTTAAGCCGCAGCAGGTGGATATTGTTGCGTTCCCCATTTTCTGTCCAGCGGGGCACGAGAAAACAGGTTAATCCCTCGGGGGTCTGCGCCAGAGTCAGGAAGGCGTCGCTCATGGGCGCGGAGCAGAACCATTTATGTCCGACTAATTCATAATTATTCCCGCCCATATGGTTTGCGACGCTGCTGTTGCTACGGACATCCGATCCGCCTTGTTTTTCGGTCATGGCCATGCCGATGGTTGCGCCATTTTTTTGTTCCGCTGGCCGTGATCTGTGATCATATGTGGCGGTGAGGATGCGGGGAAGCCAGATGTCTGATAAATTTGGTTGGTGACGCAATGCGGCGATGGCGGCAGACGTCATGGTCAAGGGACAGCAGGTGCCACCTTCCACCTGATAGTGAAGATATTCAAGGGTGGCATGGCTTACATGGCCGCCCTCATTGGTGTCTTGCCATGCGATGGAAGAAATGCCGGCTTCCGTCCCGATTTTCATCATATGGTGATAAGAGGGATGGAAGGTCACGTCATCCAGACGATTTCCACAGGAATCAAAGGATTTTAATTCAGGTAAATAGACGTTGGCGAGGCGGCCTTGTTCAATATTCTCATCGGTACCAAGCAAGGCGCCAAAATCAACCATTTTGTTTTTGGCGGCGGCACGGCCTTCTCTTGTGAAGGCATCTTGCAGTGGCTTGTCCGAAGAAAATAAGTTATAATCCGTAAGCTTTTCTGGTTGATTGCTCACCTCATGTGTGGTCAATATTGATCTGGGCCGGTAGTTTTTCATCGCATGACTCCTGATTGTGGGAGAGGCGAGTTTAACAGGGATGGGAAAGGAATTATATATGAATAACGCCGCCGTTAAAAAATATAGGTCGTATTTTCGCGAAAAATATATTTCGAAAAATTATAATGGCAAAAGACATTTAATGACCACTGTCCTTGTGACGGTGATGATTATTATTCTTAGCCTCTATAATTTAGAACAGGTGGCCCCCTGGGCGTGGCTTACCATCCCGTTTGCGCTCTTTTTAGCGAATTTTGTGGAATTTGCCGCCCATAAAGGCCCGATGCACAAAAAAATGCGCTACCTGGAAGAAATATTTCAACGCCATGCGGTGCAACATCATTCCTTTTTTACCCATGAGCATATGGAATTTGACAATGACCGCGACTTTAATGCGGTTTTATTTCCCCCAGAGATGCTTTTGTTTTTCTTTGGCGGCATCGCAACGCCTATCGGGTTTCTCTGTTATTTTCTGTTTGGGGAAAATGTTGCCTGGTTGTTTGTCTTTAGCATTACCCTTTATTTCTTAAATTATGAGGTGATGCATTTTTTATATCATGTGTCGGAGGCGGCCTGGACGTCAAAGTTGCCTTTCATGAAAAATCTGCGGCGACATCACACCCTGCATCATGATCGGGACTTGATGAATGACTATAATTTTAACATCACATATCCCCTCTGCGACAAGATATTCGGAACGTCTTACAAAGAGAAATAAGAGCTTTGTATCGATTCCTAAATCAACCCTAGTGTTTTCAAACTGGTTTGGCCGCTTTTTGAGATGATCAGATGGTCATGGAGCTGGACGCCCAATTGTTTGCCTGCGGCTTCTATACGTTTGGTCATTTCCACATCATCGCGGCTTGGGGTGGGGTCGCCGCTCGGGTGATTATGCACCAAAATAAGGGCGGTGGCATGGAGTTCCAGGGCGCGTTTGATCACTTCTCGCGGATAGACAGGGGTGTGATCGATGGTGCCTTGTTGTTGTTTTTCATCGGCGATCAGGCGATTTTGCCGGTCCAGAAACAGGATGCGGAATTGTTCAACCTTTTGATGGCCCATCTGGATTTGGCAGTAATCCACCAAGGCCTGCCAATTGGCCAATATGGGCTTGTTCATGACCTTGCCTTGGGCCAGTTTCTGGGCGGCGGCCTCGACAAGTTTTAAGGCCGTGACAACCGTATCGCCAATGCCGGCAAATTCTTGCAGGCGATCACTGGGGGCGCTGATGACCTCTGAAAAGCTTCCGAAATAGGCGATTAATTCTTTGGCGAGTGGCTTCACATCACGGCGGGGAATAGGGGAATATAGCACAAGCTCGAGAAGTTCGTAATCCGCGAGGGCCTCCACACCGCCCTTGCGGAAGCGATCTTTAAGTCGTTGTCTGTGACCACTATAATGTGGTTTTTCTTTTGGGGGGTCTGTTTCCAATGTCACACTCTTACTGCAGATTACAAATAGGGTGGCTGATGATATCCTTTTAGGGACTGTGTGAATATTTCAACGCCGTCTCGGGTTACGGCCATGCTATGTTCAAATTGCGCGGATAAGGACTTGTCACGGGTCACCGCTGTCCAGCCATCGCTTAAGATTTTTACCTCAGGCTTGCCAAGATTGATCATGGGCTCAATGGTGAAAAACATGCCTTCTCTTAGCTCGGGACCTTCGCCAGGCTCGCCGTAATGCATAATATTGGGGGCGTCGTGGAAAATGCGGCCCAGGCCGTGGCCGCAGAAGACCTCAACCACGCCGCAGCGCTCTTGTTCCGCATAGGTTTGAATGGCATGGCCGATATCACCAACGGTGGCCCCTGGCTTAACTTCGGCGATACCGCGCATGAGGCATTCATAGGTAATATCCACAAGCCTTTTGGCCTTTACAGTTGGGGGGCCGGCAAAATACATGCGGCTGCTGTCGCCATACCAGCCATCCACAATAACGGTTACATCAATATTAATGATATCGCCTTTTTTCAGTTTTTTGTCATTTGGAATGCCATGACAAACCACATGATTGATGGACGTGCAGATGGATTTAGGAAAGCCACGATAATTGAGGGGCGCGCTTATGGCCCCGCGTGCCTCGGCAAAGTCAGCACATAACTGATCCAATTCATTGGTGGTGATGCCTGGCTGGACATATTCGGTAATCATGTCGAGCGTTTCGGCCGCAAGGCGGCCCGCTTTACGCATGCCCTCAAAATCTTGTGGCTCATATATTTTTATGGCGTTGCTTTTATGTGCCGCAGGATCACTGGCCTTGATATAGTTCATATTTTAACTCATTCATTGGTGATACTGATTGTCATAAGCGAATTGGAATTCGCCTGCTCACTATAATATCATTTTTACTCATATTACAACTGTAACAAACAACTTCAACGCCATTATAAAGGGCCGTCTCAAGAGCCGCAGAATATATGGGGTCAATATCGCGGGCAATTTGAAAAATCTCGCAGTCGTCGCGCTGAATAAGATAGACCATCATGGCGCGATGGCCATCTGCGACCATTTGGGATAATTCTGCTAAATGTTTTGTGCCGCGCGCTGTGACGGAGTCGGGAAATTCCGCGAGGCCCTTTTTTCGGGAGAGGGTGACGCTTTTAACCTCTACATAGCAATCACCATCACCCAGAGTAGAGCCAGACAGGAAAATATCAATACGGCTGTTTTGGCCATATTTCATTTCCCGCCGGAGGTTATCGTAGCCCTCTAATTCCGTCATGGTGCCGTCCAATATGGCCTCTTGGACAAGCCCGTTGGGGCGGGCCGTATTGATGCCGACCAGGCTGCCCGAGACCTCGACAAGTTCCCACTTATAATCCAGTTTTGCCTTAGGGTTGGCCGCTGGGGAGAGCCAGACAACGCTGCCTTCGTCCTGTAATCCCATCATAGATCCAGAATTGGCACAATGGGCGGTCACTATTTCGCCATTGTCCAGCCGAACATCCGCCAGAAATCGCTTGTAGCGTTTGATTAAGATGCCGTGAATAAGTTTATGTTCAAATTCCATAAAGACAGGGTATAATCACAAAGCAAATCAGAATCAATCAAACAAAAAAGCAATGGTATGACGACAGTAAAAACAGTAACGGCGAGCATGATAATCATCGGTGATGAGATCCTGTCAGGGCGGACGAAGGACGCGAATCTTACGCATTTGTCGCTGTGGCTTAACCGTATGGGGGTGCAGCTCAAAGAGGTTCGTGTCATTCCGGATGTGGGGCAGGTGATCATTGATACGGTGAATGATCTTCGCCGGGCCTATGATTATGTTTTTACCACGGGCGGCATTGGCCCAACCCATGATGACATTACCGCGAAAAATATAGCCGAGGCCTTTGGCGTTCCTTTTGTTCAAAGCAAGGCGGCTCTGGATATGCTAGAGGCATATTCCCGCGACAAAGAAGGGGCCAAAGCCAAAGGCGGGGGTAAAAAAAGCGACTATCATATTTCTGATGCGCGGCTGCGGATGACCATGATTCCAGAAGGGGCCATTTTGATTAAAAACCCTGTGAGCACAGCGCCGGGTTTCCAAATGGAAAATGTTTTTGTTTTGGCCGGAATCCCTGTTGTTATGCAAAGCATGCTGCTAGATTTGGAAAAAAGAATCGTTGGCGGGGATAAAATGCAGTCCAAGGCCATTCATGTCTTTGAAGGCGAAAGCTATTTTGCCGAAATATTGGAAGAAGTAGAACAGGCCTTTCAAAATGTTTCCTTGGGCAGTTATCCCTTTTTTAGCCAAGGAAAATATGGCGCCAGTTTTGTGCTGAGATCACAAATAGAAGTAGATATTGACCAAGCACTGGAACTTTTAAAGCTTAAAATCACAAAAATGGGCAAGGAAAGTTTTGACGGGGAGGCCTAATTTATAAAATAAAATCACTAAACTGAAAATAGAGTATTTATTTTGTGAAAAGAATATGCAATACCCCTATCACTCCTCTCTGGAGCGGGATTAATGTGCGTCTGTGGTGAAATTGGTAAACACAGCAGACTTAAAATCTGCCGACCGCAAGGTCCTGCCGGTTCAAGTCCGGCCAGACGCACCAACCCCCTTTTTCCTGTTTTTGGCTTATATGAGGTTATTTTTTATTGTGTCATTTCACACAATTCGGCGAAAAACAATATGATTACAATATATGGAATTAAAAACTGCGATACCGTAAAGAAGGCCCTACTGTGGTGCAGGGATCGGGGGATAGCGCATCAATTCCATGATTTTCGTCAAGAGGGTTTGGACCGTGCCCTGCTGGAAAGCTGGGCTGAAGAATTAGGGGTCTTGACGTTGCTGAATAAGCGGGGAACAACTTGGCGTAAATTGCCTGATAATCAGAAAGATAATCTTAATGAAAAAGAGATTATAGAGCTTCTTTTGGAATATCCTGCCATGATTAAACGACCAGTTTTTGATTTAGGTGCGGTTCGGCACGTTGGTTTTTCACAAAAAGATCAAGAGGAGATCGGGGCTATTCTTGGGGTTGCGGCTTCTCCATCCATTCTGGAAGGGTGAATATCCCGTAAAATAAGATCGACATTATCTCTCGTTAAGGTTTATGGGCGGGTATCGCTGGGTGAGCAGGCAACCAATAAACATTAGCCCGCAGCCCAAATAGCCGCGAAATCCAAGAATTTCATGGTAAAATACATAGCCCGCCAGAGCGGCGAAGACGGCCTCAAGGCTTAGAATAACCGCAGATTGGGCGGCCGGCGATGTGGTTTGTCCGATAACCTGTAGCGTATAACCGATGCCGATGGCCAAAAAACCACTCACAATGACCCATTTCCATTCCTCAAAGGTCAGGAGAATCATCTTGTCGCCTGTAGAGATCGCCGCCAGATAGCTGAGGATCGCGCAGGTGAAAAATTGCAGGGCTGCAAATTTAATCTGGTCATGACGGCTGGACATATGGTCAACAATAATCACATGAAGGGCCCAGAAGATGGCCCCAAGCAAGACCAAAAAATCGCCGTCAGAGATATGTAAGCCATTCATGCCGGACAAGAGATAAAGCCCCGCACAGGCCAAGGCGACCGCAAACCAGATCTTATGGTGATATCTTACGCCGAGAAAAAGACTGATGACCGGAACAAAAATAATATAAAGGCCTGTAATAAAGCCGGTATTTCCGATGGTGGTATATTGAATGCCTGTTTGCTGAAAGCTTGCGCCCAAGAAAAGCAAGCTGCCGGCTATGAGGCCCCCCTTGAGCAAGGCAGGCGAGGATGCTTTTGGTTTTATCTGTTTATTTTTCTTTCGCAGCGCCACCAAAGGCAAGAGAAATAATCCGCCAAGAAGGAAGCGAAAGGCGTTGAAGCTAAACGGCCCCATATGCGCCATAGCCTCCTTTTGAAAGACGAAAGAAATGCCCCAAATGAAGGCTGTAAGGAGGAGAAGGAGGTTAGACCGGGCTATTGTCATTCTGTAATGCCGATTGTTTGTGAGAAGAAAGATTGGCGTTTCTCAGGTTACGTCAGGTAATCCAGCCCAATATCGACCGCCGGGGCGGATTGGGTGATGCGCCCGACGGAGATATAATCAACGCCGGTTTCTGCGATGGCTTTTATGGTGTGCAGCGTCACGCCGCCAGAGGCCTCTAATTTAACGCGGCCTTTGTATTTTTCCACGGCTTCCCGAAGTTGATCATTATTCATATTATCCAAGAGCAAACGATCGGCTCCGGCGCGGACGGCGTCGGCGGCCTGTTTCAAGGTATCGCATTCCACGGTAATGCCGATGGTGCTGGCGGTGGTGTCAAAGGCCTTGGCGGCTTTGATGGCGGCCGTGATGCTGCCGATGCGGGCGATATGATTATCCTTAATCAACAGCCCATCGTCAAGGCGCATTCGGTGGTTCATGGCCCCGCCTAGGCGCGTGGCATATTTGGCCAGTTTCCGGTAGCCGGGGATGGTCTTGCGGGTGTCGAGCAAGCGGCAGTCCGTATGTTCAATCTCGCGCACGTAAGTTCGGGTGAGGGTGGCAATGCCGGATAAATGTTGCAGGATATTCAGCGCTGCCCGCTCCGCCGTAAGCAGCTTTTGCGCGTTGCCCGCAACTCTTAAGATACAGCTTCCCGCCCTGACCTCCAAACCATCGGCGGCGATGACCTCGATCTGGGCCGCAGGATCACAAGTCTTGATAATTTCGGCCGCGATGAACATGCCCGCGATGACCATATCTTCCCGGGCGATCATGGCGGCGGATAATTTCTGATCCGCAGGAAGGATGGCCAGACTCGTCAGGTCGCCGCGCCCGATATCTTCCTCAAGAGCGGATTTAATGAAATGGCGGAGTTCTTCCTTAAAAAGTGGGCTTTCCCTTGTCATATTAATAGGCTCTGCCTGATCTTGGGCCTGATCTTGGCGGGCGGTTAGAGGCCATCGGCGGTGACATTTCGAGCATACGGTCAAGGGGCGCTTTGGCCGCCAGCCTGTCTTTTTCATTTATCTCAATGACGGGGGCAAGGTTTCGCAAACAATCCCGCAGTTTTTCTAATGTATTCAAGGCCATGAACGGGCATTGGTTGCAATTGCATTTGCCGTCGAGGCCGGGGGCGCCGATGAAAATTTTATGGGGCGATGATTTTTCCATCTGGTGAATGATGCCAGGCTCGGTGGCAATGATGAAGGTCTCGGCGTCATTTTCCAGAACAAATTTCAGGATTGAGGAGGTCGATCCCACATGATCCGCATGGGCCAAGATATGGGCGGGGCATTCGGGATGGGCCGCGATGGGCGCATGGGGATGTTCGGTTTTAAGCTTGATCAATTCTTTCTCGGAAAAACGCTCATGAACAATACAAGACCCCGGCCATAACACCATGTCGCGGCCTGTCTCTTTGGCAAGATACGCCCCAAGATGTTGATCGGGGGCCAGTAAGATGGGCTGATCCTTGGGGATTTGATCAATGATATGACGGGCGTTGCTGGACGTGATGATGATATCGGAATGGGTTTTTACCGCCGCCGAACAATTGATATAGGTCAGGCAGATATGGTCAGGATATTTGGCGCGGAAGGCGGCGAATTCATCAGCAGGGCAGCTATCCTCGAGCGAGCAACCTGCGTCCATATCAGGCAGGACAACGGTCTTTTCGGGGCTGAGGATTTTGGCGACTTCCGCCATGAAACGCACGCCGCAAAAAACAATGACATCGGCATCGGTGGAGGCCGCTTTACGGGAGAGATCAAGGCTATCGCCCACAAAATCCGCCAAATCCTGGATTTTTCCATCTTGGTAATAATGAGCAAGGATCACGGCGTTCTTCTCTGTCCGCAGTTGTTTAATCTCTGCGATAAGTTCCGCATCACTTGCGGCGGCTTGTCCCGTTAATGGTATCGACATATATTTTTCCAGTTACGTTGACGAATACTTACCCTAGATTTAGGTCTTTCAATAGCCCTTGGCAAGAGCTTTACGCCGCTTTATTTCCGGATGATGTGCTGACGGCGACTAGGGGGCAAGATTTTTGGCAACAGCGGTGGACGACGTATGGCTATCGCCCCGCAAGCAGACTTATCACAAGATCCATAAACCCTTAAATATCTCTCACTTCCCGGTGGGCAAGCCGTCTATGCTGATGCGGTTTTCGGCTTCGACATAGTCTTTTATACCTTGCTCGCCTTTTTTCTCGGTCCATTTGGTGAGGGTTTTCCGTTCTTCTATCAGGTCATAAATAGGGACGCCATAGCCGCAGGAGGTTTGCAGATTGTCAATCTTGATGGTGAAAATCTGGCGGATGCCAAGGGCATCCTCAAACATCGCCATCAAGTCTTTGAAACGGGCTGTGTCTGGCCCATGAGCGGTGCCCCTGCCATAAAGGCGCATGATCAAGGCGTTGCGGGTAAAGCTGTTGAACATGATGGTGATCCGGCCATCATCGTCCAAAAGATGGGCGGCGGTTTCATTGCCGCTGCCGGTATAATCAAGATAGGCGACCTCGGTTGGCGAGAGGATACGAAAGCAATCAAGTCCCTTTGGCGAGAGGTTAATGCGGCCCTTCTTGGGGGCGGTGGCCACAAAGAACATCTGTTGGGCCATGATAAAATCAATATGTTTTTGCTCTAGGGCATCAAAAAAATCAGCCATGCTTTTATCCTTCTGTACCGCCTATTGTTAAGCCGTTGACTCGAAGCGTTGGTTGACCGACGCCGACGGGAACGCTTTGCCCGCCCTTGCCGCAAATACCCACGCCGCTGTCCAATTCCAAATCATTGCCGATGGCGGAAACTTTGGTCAAAACATCCGCGCCGTTACCAATCAGGGTCGCACCCTTCACGGGGGCACCGATTTTACCGTTTTTTATCAGATAGGCCTCGGTGCAGCTAAAGACAAATTTTCCGTTGGTGATATCCACCTGCCCACCGCCGAAATTAACGGCATAGAGGCCATCTTTCACGCCTTCGAGGATTTCTTGGGGGGCTTGGGTGCCCGCGAGCATATAAGTATTGGTCATGCGCGGCATCGGTTGATGGGCATAGCTTTGACGGCGGCCATTGCCCGTGGCTTCTACGCCCATAAGGCGCGCATTCATACGGTCTTGCAAATAGCCCACCAAAATGCCGTCCTCGATCAAGATGGTGCAGCTGGTCGGCGTGCCTTCATCATCAAAGTTCAGGCTGCCGCGCCGATTTGGCAATGTGCCATTATCAACCACCGTCACGCCCTTGGCGGCAATCTGTTGCCCCATCAGGCCGGCAAAGGCCGAGGTTCCCTTGCGGTTAAAGTCGCCTTCAAGTCCGTGACCAATGGCTTCATGCAGCAATACGCCGGGCCAGCCGGGCCCAAGCACCACATCAAGTTCGCCCGCAGGGGCCGCGATGCTGTCCAAATTGACCATGGCCTGACGCAGGGCCTCATTGGCCTGCCCCTTCCAATTTTCTTCTGTGAGGAGCTGGCTATAGTCATACCGCCCGCCGGCGCCTTGATAGCCGCTTTCCATGCGCGCCCCGTCTTTCACCACCACGCTGACATTCAGGCGAACCAGGGGCCGAATATCACGGACGCGGTGGCCGCCCGGGCGGATAATTTCAACGGTTTGCCATTCGCCGCTGATGCTGCTGCTGACCTGACAAACCTTGGGGTCGAGGCCACGGGCATAGGCGTCAATCTCTTCCAAAAGATGGATTTTATCCTTGAAAGCCATGCCAAGGAGGGGATTTTCTTCGGAATAGCGTTTTTCGTTGGTGCCCTTGGGATGAATGGCGAGGGTGGCAGCCTTCCCTGATGTAATGGATTGCACGGTTTCTTTCGCCCGAAGCAAGGCCGCTTCGCTCAATTCTGAAGAATGGGCAAAGCCGCTGACCTCCCCCTGAACCGCGCGCAGACCAAAACCTTTGGAGGTGTCATAGGCCGCAGATTTGAGGCGGCCATCGTCGAAAGAAAAGCTCTCGGACTGGGCATATTGCAAATAAAGCTCACCATCATCCATGCCGTGCAGGGCGGTATCCACAATGCGCTGGGTGTGCAGGCTGTCCAGTTCAGAGTCAGTGAAAAAATAGGAATCGGTCGTTGTATGGTCGGTCATGCGTGTGAAATACCCAATATAGAATGTTGGCGATGATTACAGTGATGATTATGGGGTGACTATAGACGAGGGGGGATTGCTTTTGCAAGATCACATCGTCACTTGCCTCTTGAAACTAAGTTCTTTCTCACTATGGGAAAAAAATATCACAGAAAAAAGCCATTAAAATTAAGGTGTTGATCTGAATTGATGTTAAATATCTAAAATAGTATGATAATAGCTTCTTGAGCTAGGTCAATTTTATAGCTATAAGATTCGGAATTGTCGTACTATCTCGCGCTACAGACAAAAAATATCTAAGTGGGTGCGGGTTTGACGACTATTCTTGAGTCATTTGCGAATTTAAGGGGTAGGACGGATTATGTCTCTCAATAAAATATTATGTGCGGTAACAGCATTCCTATTTACATCTCTTCTCGGGGGGGCGGCGGCTCTTGCGAATGGGATATTTTACGCCGAACCGGAACAGTTGGGTTTTATGGAACCCGCGACACAGGTTATGCGCGATATTATAAGTTTTCATAATGGCTTGCTATATATGTGCGTCGGGGTCACTTTATTTGTCATGATTTTGATGGGTTATATCTTCATCAAATTTAATGCTAAGGCAAACCCAACGCCAACAACGACGACCCATCACACGGGGTTGGAAATAGCCTGGACCACATTGCCAATCATTATCTTGCTTGTCATTGCTATTCCGTCCTTTAAGCTGCTTTATCTGGAAGACGTTATTCCAGAATCTGACTTAACAGTGAAGGCTATTGGCAATCAATGGTACTGGACATATGAATATCCGGACAATGGAGATTTTTCCTTTGATGCCATCATGTTGAATGAAGAAGAAGGTAAGGATGCGAAACTCCCCCGCTTGCTGGGAACCGACAATCATATTGTTGTGCCGGTGAATAAGACGGTTCGGATGATCATTACAGCAACTGATGTTATTCACGCATGGGCGATGCCCGCGTTTGGGGTGAAAATTGATGCGATACCGGGTAAATTGAATGAAACATGGTTCAAAGCAGAGCGGGAAGGCATTTATTACGGTCAATGTTCTGAGCTGTGCGGGAAGGATCATGGCTTTATGCCCATCATGGTCGAAGTGGTGTCACAAGAAAAATACGAGGCCTGGATCAAGATGGCCCGTGAAGAATATGCACAGATTAAAACAGATAACCTGACCCAGGTAGCCTCAATGCTACCGGCTCAGAAGTAAAGGAGCTGGTATAATGAGTAGCTATGGACATGGCATTCCAACAGGTTGGCGCCGTTGGGTATTTTCAACAAATCATAAAGATATTGGGACGATGTACCTGATCTTTGCTATTTTTGCTGGTATCGTCGGCGGGGCTTTTTCCGGCCTTATGCGCGGAGAATTGATGGAGCCAGGGATACATTTCCTGACCATGTTCACCAATGGTGATGTGAGCGCGGCGAAGCATTTCTACAACGTCTTGCTCACGGGTCACGGCCTGATTATGGTTTTCTTCATGGTGATGCCAGCCTTGATCGGCGGATTTGGTAACTGGTTTGTCCCGCTGATGATTGGCGCGCCAGATATGGCTTTTCCCCGTATGAATAATATCAGCTTCTGGCTGCTGCCGGCGGCGATTGGTCTTTTGATTTTGTCAACCATGTTCGAAGGGGCGACGTACCCCGGGGCGGGCATAGGTTGGACAGCTTACGCGCCGCTTGCCACGTCAGGTCAGCCTGGCCCTGCGGTGGATTTGGCCATTTTCTCTCTGCATTTGGCGGGGGCATCCTCTATCATGGGGGCCATTAACTTTATCTGCACTATTTTTAATATGCGGGCGCCGGGGATGACATTGCATAAAATGCCTTTGTTTGTCTGGTCAGTCCTTGTGACCGTATTTTTGCTGTTGTTGTCTTTGCCGGTTCTTGCGGGCGCGATCACAATGTTGCTGACGGATCGTAATTTTGGCACGCATTTCTTTGATGCGGCCGGTGGCGGTGATCCGGTTCTCTATCAACATTTATTCTGGTTCTTTGGTCATCCCGAAGTTTATATTTTGATCTTGCCGGGTTTTGGTCTGGTGAGCCATATTATCTCTACCTTTTCCCGCAAACCTATTTTTGGTTATCTGGGCATGGCCTATGCGATGGTGGCGATTGGCGTGGTTGGTTTTGTGGTTTGGGCGCATCATATGTTCTCCGTGGGCATGGATGTTGATACCAAAGCTTATTTTACCGCCGCAACCATGGTTATTGCGGTGCCGACGGGCATTAAAATTTTCTCATGGCTTGCCACAATGTGGGGGGGATCGATCACATTTGAAACGCCGATGTTATTTGCCCTTGGGATGATATTTTTGTTTACCATTGGCGGCGTGACTGGGGTGGTTTTGGCCAACGCCGGCGTGGATACGTCCATGCATGATACCTATTATGTGGTGGCCCATTTTCATTACACTATGTCTATGGGGGCGTTATTCTCTATGTTTGCCGGCTGGTATTACTGGATTGGCAAAATCAGTGGCAAGCAATATCCTCAATTGGTGAGCAAGATACATTTCTGGTTAACTTTTGTGGGCGTGAATGTTATTTTCTTCCCCCAGCATTTCCTTGGCCTCGCTGGCATGCCGCGCCGTATTCCGGATTATCCGGATGCCTATGCCCATTGGAACTATGTCTCCTCGGTGGGCTATATGATTACGGGCGTTGGGACGTTATTCTTCCTGGTTGGGGCGATTATGACATTGCGGTCAAAAACCTTGGTTGGTGATAATCAATGGGGCGAAGGGGCGACAACATTAGAGTGGACATTGTCTTCTCCGCCGCCCTTCCATCAGTTCAATGAACTTCCCAGAATTAAATAGACTTGGAATAAGGGTGTAATCACGTGCAGATGCAGACTGTTGCCTCATCATTAGATCAGACTGTTCAGAAGGGTAATCTTGACGATTATCTTCCTGGTGCGGGGGATTTCTTCGAGCTTTTGAAACCGCGCGTTATGTCTTTGGTGATCTTCACGGCCATCATTGGTATGGTCATGGCCCCGGGGCAGATTCATCCGGTGATTGCCTTTACGGCTATTCTTTGCATTGCCGTGGGGGCAGGGGCGGCGGGATGCCTGAATATGTGGTATGAGTCCGACCTTGATGCCCGAATGGTCAGAACGGCGGGACGGCCTATTCCCTCTGGACGCATCGACCGTCAAACCGCGCTGCATTTTGGCGTTGCTTTGGCGACGGCCTCTGTTCTTGTTATGGGGCTTATGGTCAATTATGTGTCAGCGGCCCTGCTTTTGATGACTATTTTATTTTATGTGGTGGTTTATACGGTCTGGCTGAAACGGCGAACATCTTTGAATATTGTGATAGGCGGCGCGGCAGGGGCTTTCCCGCCTATGGTTGCTTGGGCGGCGGTAACGGGCGGCGTCAGCCTTGAATCGATTGTGTTGTTCGGCATCATATTCATGTGGACACCGCCTCATTTTTGGTCACTTTCCTTGTTTGCCTGTAAGGACTATAAGGCGGCGGGCATTCCGATGTTGCCGGTTGTTTCCGGCGAAGCGGAAACCCGCAAACAAATTTTGATCTATACCTTGTTTATGGTGCCTGTGACGGTGCTTCCGTGGGCTTTGGGTTTTGCGGGCGCAGTCTATGGCATGACGGCTGGCATTGGGGGGGTAATATTTATTTCCTTATCCCTGTCCCTTTTTATCAATAAAAACATCATAACGGCGAAACGCACGTTTTTTTATTCCATATTTTATCTCTTCGCTTTATTTGCGGTGATGGGCGGGGAAGTTGTGATCGGAAGGATGATCTGATGCCGTTACATGAAGAACATAAGAAACGTGCCGGACGAAATTATGCCTTGGCAGGGATATTGCTTGCCATGGTTTTGCTGTTTTTTGTTGTCACCCTCGTTAAATTGAATGTGATTTAAACCCCATGAGCACATATGCTGCCCCACGTAAAGTCGATAACACCAAAACCTTGATCGTTTTAATGATTTTGCTGGCGATTATGATTGGTCTGGTCTCGCAATCGGTGACATTATACCGCCTATTTTGTCAGGCAACAGGGGCGGGCGGCGTCACCCAGAGAGTGGCGTCCGATGGGGGCGTCATTCTGGCGCGTGAGATGACGATACGCTTTAATACGGATGTTAACAGCGAACTTCCCTGGTATTTTAAGCCGGTTCAAAGATCTGTTAAAGTCAAGATCGGGGAAGAGGCTCTGGTTTTTTTTAAAGCTATTAATAAGAGTAAGGAAACCATAACCGGGACCGCGACGTTCAATGTAACGCCTTATAAGGCGGCTCAATATTTTAACAAAATAGAATGTTTCTGTTTTACGGAACAAACATTGGCTCCGGGGGAAGAAGTTGACATGCCAGTCACTTTTTTCATTGATCCGGAATTAGCCAATGATAAACGCCTAGAAGAGGTCAAGGAAATAACGCTTTCTTATACTTTTTTTAAGGCAGTAGAAGATGAGTAATAGGGACGCCCTTTGTTTGAGAAAACAAAACGGCATAATTGAATTTTTAATAGCAAGGTAAATAAGGGATCAAAATGTCAGATTCACATGCACCAGAACATGATTATCATCTCGTAGACCCGAGCCCATGGCCCATTGTCTGCTCACTAGGCGCGTTCATATTGGCGGTTGGCGCCATGATGTATATGCATGAAATTCCGCTTATCTCAAGTATGCCGGGATCCTATACAGCGCTTTTTTATGTGGGTGCCGTCATTGTTCTCTACGGCGCTTATAGCTGGTGGGGGGATGTCATTCGGGAAGGCGAACATGAAGGCCATCATTCGGCGATGGTTCAGCTTGGTTTGCGCTATGGCATGTTTCTGTTTATCATATCGGAAGTGATGTTTTTTGTGGCGTGGTTCTGGGCCTATTTTAATGCCAGCATCTTCCCGACAGCGGCGATCGGATCTGTTTGGCCACCGCAAGATATTCAAACACTTGATCCGTGGCATCTGCCATTGGTTAATACGTTGATTTTATTGACCTCAGGCACCACGGTGACTTGGGCGCATCACGCCTTACAAGAAGGCGACCGCAAAACATTTATCAATATGTTGCTTTTTACGATCCTGCTTGGCGCCTCCTTCACCGGCATTCAAGTGTATGAATATGCTCATGCAACATTTGCTTTTGATGAAAATATTTATAGCTCAACTTTCTATATGGCCACAGGTTTTCACGGGGCGCATGTTCTCATCGGGACGATCTTTTTGACGGTCTGTCTTTTTAGAGGCATTAAAGGTCATTTTAAACCAAATCATCACTTTGGTTTTGAAGCGGCGGCATGGTATTGGCATTTTGTTGATGTTGTGTGGCTGGTTCTCTTCGTCAGCATTTATGTGGGCGGTGCGGGAACGCCAGCCGTTCATTAAGCTGACATATCGTGACTAATCACATAGAAAATAACCCAAAAATTGACCCAGTCTCGCCCCTTCGGGCGGGGCTGTTCTGTAAATGCCCCCAATGCGGGATTGGAAAACTCTATGGGGGCTTTTTGACGTTCAATGAGCGCTGTTCCCATTGCGATTTGGACTATAGCGCGTTTGATTCCGGGGACGGCCCCGCTGTTTTTATCATTATGTTTCTGGGCTTTATCATTGTTGGCCTTGCTCTTGTGGTAGAGGTTAAATATGCGCCGCCCATATGGGTGCATCTGTTGCTCTGGATTCCGAGTATCATCGGCGGTTCCTTGCTCTTACTCCGCCCTGCGAAAGCCCTTATGGTGGCGGTTCAGTATCATTTTAATGCCCAAGAAGGAAAGCTGGATCAGTAGAATGAATCTCAAGGGTTATTATTTTAAGCCGCGTCTGTGGTCCACGCTTATGACCCTGCCGATTCTGGTGATGTTAATTCTGCTGGGAAATTGGCAAGTGGCCAGACTGAGCTGGAAATTGGATCTTATTCAAAAGATAGAACAGCGTTATGGACTGCCCGCTGCGCCGATCCCGGCTGCCGTACAAGTGCCCGACGACTGGACTTATCGGCATGTGACCGTATCAGGGCGCTTCTTATATACGCGGGAAATGCCGATTTATGGCATTGGCCCCCATGGGCAGGCCGGATATGACCTGTTTACGCCGCTCTTTACCGAGGATGGCCATTATGTGATTGTCAATCGAGGCTGGATTCCTGAAAATCTTAAACAACAGATGTCCCGTCCGCAAACACTCAAATCCGGCAAAGTTGACGTGGTGGGTATCCTCAGGAAAAGTCATCATAAGGAGCGTTTCGCGCCAGAGAATGATCCGGCGCGAAACGCATGGTATTATGGTGACGTAAAGGCGATGGCAAAGGCGCAGGATCTGGAGAATGTGTTTCCCATGTTTCTCTATGAGGATAAAAATTCTGATGATGGGGCCTATCCCATTGGCGGCCGCTCAAGGTTGACTATTGTGAATAATCATCTTGACTATGCGCTGACCTGGTATGGTTTGGCGATTGTGTTATTTATCATTTACCTTATTTTCAATATCCGCAAGCCCCGTTAGCCGGGGAAAGACTTCTGGCTTGCATCATGAGGCCAGAATGATAGTATTTGCAGCCGAATGTGCGTGATTCGGCGCAATTTATGTAAGCCATATATTATTTAAGCCATATATGAGGAATCTCAATAGTGAAATATGTCAGTAGCAGGGGGAAAGCCCCTGAACTCGGGTTTGAGGATGTGTTGCTCGCCGGTCTTGCGCGGGATGGGGGCTTATATATACCCGCTGTTTTTCCAAAATTATCCCCTGATGATATCAGATCTTTTCGCGGGATGTCCTATCAAGATGTGGCCTTCCGGGTGATGAAGCCTTTCGTCTGCGGCGAAGGCAGCGGCATGGGCGAGGCGGACTTTGAAGAAATTATTGCAAAGGCATATGGCAGTTTTCGCCATCAGGCCATCGTGCCGCTCTCTCAACTCGGCAGCAATGAATGGATCCTGGAATTATATCACGGCCCCACATTGGCTTTTAAGGATGTGGCTCTACAGCTTCTCGGCCCTTTATTTGACCACGTCCTGACCAAACAGGGCCGTAAGGTCACGATCGTCGGGGCGACCTCTGGCGATACGGGGTCTGCGGCCATTGAATGCGTTAAGGGCCGTGCCTGTGCCGAGATCTTTATGCTGCACCCCAAGGGCCGCGTGTCTGATGTGCAGCGCAAGCAGATGACGACGGTCATGTCGCCTAACGTCCATAATTTGGCCGTCGAAGGAAATTTCGATGATTGTCAGGCTATGGTCAAGGCCTTGTTCAATGATCTCTCCTTCCGTGATGAGATCACGCTCTCTGCGGTGAATAGTATCAATTGGGCGCGGGTTATGGCGCAGATTGTATATTATTTCACCTCCGCTGTGGCCTTGGGCGCACCAGACCGGGAAATTTCTTATAGCGTTCCAACCGGCAATTTTGGCGATATTTATGCGGGTTATGTGGCAAAACAAATGGGGCTGCCCATTAAGCAATTGATCGTGGCCACCAACCGCAATGATATTTTAACGCGGGTGCTGACCACGGGCGATTATACCGTCGGCACCGTTTGCCCAACCATAAGTCCCAGCATGGATATTCAGGTCTCCAGCAATTTTGAGCGGCTGCTTTATAACCTTTATGAGGGCAATGGGGATGAGGTCTGCCGCCTGATGGATAACTTAAAGCAATCGGGCAGCTTTACCCTTGACGGGCCGCAATTGAGCAAGGCACAACAGATTTTTGAGGCCATTCAGGTGAGCGAAGCAGAAACGGAAAATACCATTAAGGATGTTTTTGAGCATTCTGACAGGGTGATAGACCCCCATACAGCGGTTGGCGTGGCGGCCGCGCGGGCGAAAAATGCGGATGCCGCTGTCCCCATGGTGATCTTAAGCACGGCCCATCCCGCAAAATTCCCCGAAGCTGTAGAAAAAGTCACAGGCCAACATCCGGCTTTACCAGCCCATATGGCGGATTTGTTTGTCCGGCCAGAAAAATGCGATCATCTGGCCCATGATCTTGATGCCTTGAAGACATATATTAGGGAAACGCGATGACGCTTGAAGTCACAAAGCTGAGCAATGGCCTGCGGATTGTTACGGACATTATGCCCCATGTGGAAACCGTAACGGTTGGGGTATGGAACGATGTGGGGAGCCGCCATGAGCGGCCTGAACAGAATGGCCTGTCCCATATGCTCGAACATATGGCCTTTAAAGGCACGGGCAAACGCAATGCCCGCGAAATTGCCGAAGTGATTGAGGATGTGGGGGGATATTTGAATGCCTATACATCGCGGGAGCATACCACCTATTATGCCCGCCTGTTGAAGGATGACCTGCCGCTGGGCGTGAATGTTCTCGCCGATATATTGCAGAATTCCATCTTTGAACCTCAAGAGCTGGAACGGGAGCGCGGCGTGATCATTCAGGAAATCGGGCAGGCCAATGACACGCCCGACGATATTGTTTTTGACTATTTCCAGGAAGCGGCTTTCCCCGATCAAGCCGTTGGCCGCCCCATCCTGGGCACGGTGGATCTGGTCAATAGCTTCAGCCGGGATCAGCTCGCCGGATATATGTCTGACCATTATAAGGCCGAGCAAATGGTAGTGGTGGCTTCCGGTAATTTTGACAAGGATAGCTTCGTGGCCCAAGTGGGGGAAGAATTTTCAAACCTTGGCCCTGCACGGAACATCACGGGCGAAAAAGCCACCTATCAAGGCGGTATCCAGCTTGACAGCCGAGACCTTGAACAGGTCAATCTTTTGATTGGATTTGAAGGGCTTAAATTTGACGACCCTGATTTTTATGCGGCGCAAATTATGTCCATGATCCTCGGCGGCGGCATGTCATCGCGGTTGTTTCAGGAAATTCGGGAAAAGCGCGGGTTGGTCTATTCCATCTATAATTTCATGCAGTCTTATGTGGATGGCGGCAGTTTCGCCATTCATGCGGGAACCGGGCCAGAGCAGGTCACAGAATTGATCCCAGTGGTCGCCGAAGAAATGCATAAATTATCACAAGCCGTATCCATGGATGAAATCAAACGCGCCCATACTCAGATGAAGGCGGGCCTGATGATGTCTTTGGAAAGCACCACAAGCCGTATGGAACAATTAGGACGGCAAATGATGATTTTTGGCCGGCCCATTCCCCATTCTGAAATCATGGACCATATCAATAAGGTCGATGACGTGGCCGTAATGCGTTATATGGACCGCATGCTGAACGGCAACAAACTCTCCCTCGCCGCCGTCGGGCCCTTAGAACACCTAGAAGATTACGATAAAATCGCCGCGTTGTTTTAAAGAACCTCCCGTGGTCCTTCTTCGTGGTTATGCTGAAATTTGTTTAGTATCCCATTTGTCTCATATCAAGCAAGGACCTTTGCCTGTCATTCCTGCGAAGGCAGGAATCCAGACCTCTTTTCAATATATAACCTCTATCAAATATTATTTCATTGTCATACACTCTTGCTCACAACAAAAAACGAGGTTAGCCTTTTGAAAGTATAACTTTGAAGACAATAAGGGGCATAATGAAAAACCATAATATGAACGCGACATTGTCCAACATTTCCCCTCAGACTTCATAAGGAGAAAGCCATGGACCCCACAGCTATACTGACTATTATAGGTTTGGCTATTGCAATATACGCCATCATTCCTCGTGAAAGAAGATTAGACCTAAGCTTTCGCATTTCTCTTGTGGATTGGATGGTCGTGGGTTTAAGTTTTATTCTCATCCATTACATAATTTATTTTTCAGTACTTAATGAATTAGGACTAGCTGTTAATTTAGGGCCTTGGAAATGGGGTTTTAATGAAGAAAAGGCCATTTATTTCATATTTCTCATTCTTGGCTTTTATTTATTTTTCAGAATCAAAACTGCAAAAATGAAAAGATCAAATACTAAGCAATTCGGTGAATTGTTTGAACAGTTGTTGCAGGAACAAAAATATTGGGAGCTTTTACTTTTAACTGAAAGTCATATTGATAATATTATTAAAATTAGCAATTCCAGTTCTTGGAGAAATAAGTTAGCAAAAATCCTGATGCCTTATAAATATCCCTTCTATTTTGATGAAAATGAAGAAAAAAGTTATTTGCAAAAGCGATTCCCAATCCAATTTCTCTATCTTGCTAATAAATTAAAGAAAAAAAATGAGATCAGTAATATAGCCTCTAATATATTGCGACGATTGCTCAATAACCCCGAATTCGTTAAACATTTATCTTCGTCTAGACCATACTTAGGGGTTCAGATCCTTACATACGATAAAATAGTTCTATTAGATTTCCTTAGATTATATATTTACGCTTTAATCGAAAATAAAAACAGTATTTATTATTATGAGTTGGAACATACTATAAATAACCATTCCAATCATGGGTTTTCGCTATCTGAAAGCAATAAATTACTGTACTTTTTATTCAGTGATGTCCATGTTTCTAAAAAACTAGAAATTTATAAACCTGTTGGTGATAAAGTTTGCGAAATTATAAATTATGATAAAGAGTTAATAGATAGATACAATGAACCGCTCGGTACATATGATGAAAATGGCTTAAATAACTGTCCCATCAATAGTTCCTTAAATTTCTTTAATATTATGATAAGCCAATCTCTGCACCAAGGCATAACATGGCATATGTGGCTTTATTATTTTCGTGAATTTACGCGTAATATTCTTGATAAACTAGCCCCCAATTCCACAGTAGATCTTGATTCAGAATGGCCGACACCATTTCATTGTTTGATTTATAGAATGGTAAAGATAATGTTGGGTTGGTTGGATGAATATCAAAATGTTAAGGACAAACCGTCTCTCACAAATCGTTATGAAGATATTTGCAAAGGTGGCGAAACAATCTTAGAGAGTGTCGTGATGGCACTCGGTAATATCGTCTTTATGATTGTGTCTAGCCAAGAAATAACGGATCATTTTAAAATCTACATCATAGATATCGTTATGAGGTATTTGAAAAATAATAATGGTTCAGATGGATTGTCTTCGCTAAGAACTGTTTTAATGAAATCCATATTGCGAAACGGTAATCTCAATGTAAGTGATGTGGATTACTTGGAAAGTTTTAAGGAATTATACGAACGAAGTGATCCACTAATTAGGTACGACAATGATGAGTTTAATAGTCTATTAGAAGCAGAATATCAGAGTGCCTCATGAAATTGGCATTCCTTCTGAAAAAACATAAACAACAGGACTAGAATAAATCTATTTTTAATAAGGAACTAGATTCCTGCCTTCGCAGGAATGACGATTGAGTGGTGTTGAGAGTAAGTCCAATGAAGGCTAATAAATATTGTCGATCGAACCCAATGACGGCAGAGTGGCTCATAAATCCAGCACAGGCTCTTTAAAATGGTCGATGATTTTCAGCATCACCGTGGGCAGAGCGAGGTCTTCGATGCGGCTGAAGGGGTACCAGTCGCCTTCTTGCAGGTCGATCATTTCCTGAAGTTCCAACCGAATAATTTTCAGCTCAAGGTGAAAATGGGTAAAGCTATGACGCACCAGCCCCGGTGTTTCTTTCCAGTTGGTGATGATGGGAATTTGCGGCGGCGGCACGGCGTCCCAGCCCTCTGTCTCGACCCAATCGGTGGAGGGGACTTCCATCATTCCGCCCAGCAAGCCACTTTCAGGACGGCGGCAAAGCCAAAGATGTCCCTGATATTCCGCCCAAAAGGCATAACCCCGCCGTGTGGGCCGCGCCGCCTTTGACCGGCGGCGCGGTAAGTGATCAGCGGTTCCCAGGGCATGCGCTGCGCAATGATGTTCCCAAGGGCAGCGATCAGTGCATTTTAAAATTTTAGGGCCGCAAATATCCGATCCTAAATCCATCACGGCTTGGGCATAGTCCCCGGCGCGGTGCAGGGGGGTCATGCGTTCGGTCAATCGCCTTAATTCGGGTTTTGCCACGGATAAAAAGTCGGTGATATTAAACATGCGGGCCATCACCCGTTCGATATTGCCGTCCATAACCGCCGCCGAATGACCAAAGGCAATGGCCGCGATAGCCGCCGCCGTATAGGGGCCAACGCCGGGCAATTGTAAGAGATCTTCTTGCCTATCGGGGAATATTCCGCATAAGTCATCGGTAATATATTGCGCGCATTTATGCAGGTTACGGGCGCGGGCGTAATAACCGAGGCCCGCCCATTCACTGAGGACATCATCCAACGGGGCATGGGCAAGGTCTTCTATTCTTGGCCATTTTTCCATAAATTTATTAAAATAGGGGATGACAGTGGCCACAGTTGTTTGCTGTAACATAATTTCGCTGAGCCAAACAACATAGGGATCAGGAGCCTCTTCGCTATGGGGGCTGACCCGCCAGGGCAAGACGCGGGCGTGAACATCATACCAGTCGAGCAGTGCATCGCTTAGCTCGGACGGATCCTGTGATAGGGGGATTTGCGAAGGCGTGATCGTATCCATAAACCTGTTATTTTATGTCAAAATGAAACCATACATGATTAGCCCAGTGAATCCAAGGGAGAGAATTTTTGCCGACCTGACCATATTTTTGTCATATTGCTGTATATCCTGTGGTAAAGGGATATATGAGAAAAATGATTCAAAAATATAGGCGCCATATGACATCCGTAGCGGAAGCCGCGCGAGGGTCAAGCAAGAGGGCTTTTCGCCGCTATGGCTTTTCCCAGCGAGAAATCGTGGCGCGTTGGGCGGATATTGTGGGGTCTGCACTGGCGGATTGCAGCCTGCCCGAACGCCTAACATTTCCCCGTGATGAAAAGATCGGCGGAAGCCTCTATATCAGGGTTCAAGGCAGCATGGCACCAGAATTGCAACATTTTGAACCTATGATTATCGAACGGATCAATTCTTATTATGGCTATCAGGCGGTGGAGAGGCTTATTTATCGTCATGGCCCGGTGCCCATGCGCCCGCGAAAAATAAAGCGGCAAGCGCCTATTTTAACTGATTCTCAGAAAAAAAACCTGGAGGGCCAGTTAGGCGGCGTGACAAACCTTGAGTTGCGGGCGGCTCTTTACCGCTTAGGCAGTGAGGTGATATCCGGGAAAACACCAGAGAAAACAAAGAAGAAGAGCCTGTTTACCCGAAGGGGTATGGGGCGCTATACATCAGAATAAAAATTCTTTACTTGATTTTTATGCCTATTAATTTTTATACTTTTATACAACATATTGTGGATTAGAGGTAACTATGCAACTATATAAACGAATTACCAAAATAATTGCCGTGGCTATTGCGGTTTCTTTGGCGGCTATTGCGGCGGCGACTGCGGCGGATCAGGAAAGCGGTTTTTTAAATCGTGATATGATTATGGGGGATCCCAACGCACCGGTTGAAATCATTGAATATGCCTCCACCACATGTCCTCATTGTGCGGATTTTCATCGTGATATCCTGCCCCAATTGGAAAAGAAATATGTGGAAACGGGCAAGGTTAAAATCATTTTCCGCAATTTTGTCTTTAGCAACCCGTTTGATCTTTTTGCCTCAACATTGAACCGCTGCGTATCAGAAAAAAAATTCTTTCCGCTGTTGGGACTTTATTTCAAAAATCAGCGGAAATGGGTAAAATATAAAGAATTTAGTGAATTAAAGCCCTATGGCCGGTATGCCGCGCTGGGCTTTGCCAAGGGAGAAGTCATCAAAATCGCCAAGATTGCGGGCATGAAGGAGGCAGATGCCTTTAAGTGCCTCGCGCGTCCAGAAATCATGAATTTCCTGATGGCTGTGAATAAAGAGGCCGAGACAAAATATAAGGTGAATCAAACGCCCTCTATCATTGTGAACGGCAAAAAACTCGATGCGATTGATTTTGCGACAATTGAAAAAGCCATTCTCGCCGCGAGCCATAAATAATGACCAAAAATGTTACAAAGAAAATAGCCTTTATCATAGTCGCCCTTGTGATGGGGGCAGGCTTGGTGATGGGGCCAGGTTTGGTGATGGGGACAGGCTTGATGGCCTTTAGCAGAGGCAGCGCGCCAGATACGAAGGCCGCTGTAAAGGAGAGCCCAGAGAGGGTAAAGCCAGCGCAATCTGAGGATTTTCTTAATTATGATATGGTTGTTGGCGCGGCCGATGCGCCTGTTGAAATTATTGAATATGCCGCAATTTCTTGTCCTCATTGTGCCCATTTCCACGAAGACATCTTTCCGCAATTAAAAAAAGAATATCTCGATACGGGCAAGGCCAAGCTCATTTATCGCAATTTTATTTTTAATAATCCGTTTGATGTTTTTGCATCTGCCCTGACGCGCTGCACGGCCAAGACGGATTTTTTCCCCATGGTGAAAAGCTTTTTTGACAGTCAGCATCTATGGAATAATATCCCGGAACTGAGGCGCGTACTTAAGGCCGAGGGTCAGGATGCGGCCATGAAATATGCCCAGGACGAGGTCGGTAAAGTTGCGATAACCGCTGGCATGAGCCCGGAACAGGTTGAAAAATGCTATAACAATGAGGCGGTCATCACCTATTTAATCACGATACGCCAGACTGCGGTGGGCCAGTATGGCGTTAATAGCACGCCGACCATATTCGTGGACGGTAAGAAACTAGAAGGTTACGATTTCGCCGCCATAAAACAAGCGATTGATTTGGCCAAAATAAAATTAACTAAATAGGTAACAATAAAAAGAGGAAAATTTGGATTTTACGCGCCTTCGGTTATCCGGTTTTAAGTCCTTTGTGGACCCTACCGAACTGATTATCGAAACAGGCCTGACGGGCGTTGTCGGCCCCAATGGCTGCGGCAAATCCAATCTGCTGGAGGCTTTACGCTGGGTCATGGGGGAAAATTCCGCGAAAAGCATGCGCGGGGCCGGTATGGACGATGTGATTTTTTCTGGAACAGCATCACGTCCCGCCCGCAATCTGGCGGAAGTCGCCTTGACGATATATAATCATGATCATACGGCCCCGGCCATATTCAATGATGAAATACAAATGGAAATTTCCCGCCGGATCGAACGGGAAAGCGGCTCGGCTTACCGCCTGAATGCCAAGGAAGTTCGGGCAAAGGATATACAGCTTCTCTTCGCCGACGCCGCCACGGGCGCCCATTCCCCCTCGCTCGTCAGTCAGGGCCGGATTGGAAGCCTCATTAGTGCCAAACCGCAAGAGCGGCGCAGGATATTGGAGGAAGCCGCAGGCATCAGTGGCCTTCATTCCCGCAGAAAAGAAGCGGAAAGTAAATTACGGTCGGCCGAACATAATCTGGAACGTATAGCTGATATTGAAATTCAGCTTCATGACCAGATTCGCGGCCTTCAAAAACAAGCTAGGCAAGCCACCCGTTACAAAAAGATTAGCGGGGAAATTCGTATCCTTCAGGCCCTGATGCATTATATGGAATGGCGAGCCGTTAAGGATCAAAAACAGACGTCAGAAACCGATTTACGGGCTGTTCTTCTCCAGGTATCGGCCATTACGACGGATCTTGGACGATTAGCTAAGGAACAGGCCATAGAGGCGTCTAAACTCCCCAAATTACGCCAGAAGGAAGCCGAATTAGCGGCGGGACTGCACCGCATTATGGTCACAAGAGAGGGCCTTGGTGCGGAGGAAGAACGCCTGACCGAAACACAGGTTAAATTGAAGAGGCTGTTGGATCAGATTGATCAAGATGCGGTGCGAGAAAAAGACGTCATCGTCGATACAAAATCCATTCTGCAACGGCTTTTGGTCGAAAAACAAGCGCTTTTGACTCAGGTTGAAAATCAAACGGGCAACGTGGACGACCTGTCCGAAATATTGAAAATCAAACAAAAGGCTACCCTTGACGCGGAATGGCATTTAGAGGCGCTGACTCAGCGCCAGGCACAGCAGACAGCCGAAAAAGACAATCTGAGCCGCAATCGACAAGACACAGCACAAAGGCTCAATGTCCTGACCGAACAGAGGCGCACCATAGAGGAAAGATTGGCGCGTCTTGAAAATAACAACCTGTTTACCCAAGCCTTATCCCAGGCAGAGAATGCCTTGGCCCTATCGGAAAATGCGGCCCGCATCATGTCCATAACATCCAGAGAGGCAGAGGATGGTCGGCAGATAATCCAGCAAAAAGAACAGGACGCGCGGGATATTCTGCAGGCTTTACAAGGAAAGCTGGCACGGGGCCATGCCGAAAAACAAGGTCTGGAAGACGTACTCTCAACCGGCCTGCGTGACGGGGCGGCAGACAGCGCCGCGCCGATTATGGCACAGCTTGCCGTGACCCCGGGCTATGAAACTGCCTTGGGGGCGGCCCTTGATATGGATTTGGAGGCGAGTGACGATGAGACCGCACAAGTTCATTGGCGCAGGCTTCCGGCTTATGATCCGACACAGCAGTTGCCTACGGGACTGGACATGTTAGGCCGCTACGTCAGTGGCTCCCAAGCCTTAACCCGAAGAATGTCACAGATCGGTCTTGTGGATGATGCGCGCCAGGCCCTGGGCTTGATGGCGCAATTGAAACCGGGCCAATGTTTGGTGAGCCGCAGCGGCGGCCTATGGCGGTGGGATGGCCTTTGTCAGTCTGCGGAAGCCCCGAGCAGCACAGCCATCAAACTGTCTCAGAAAAACCGCCTTACCGCCTTGACGGAAATGATTGATCAACATAAGGCAGAGGTCGGCGCGGCGCGGGAAGTCTTGGCGAGCGTGCAGGAAGAGCTGGACATTGCCAAACAGGCCGCGCGGGAGGCAAGGCTAAAATGGCAAGAGGCAGAAGAAAAAATCACCCAGTCCCGGCGGGAATTGACCGAAGCCGAAAAACAGGCGACCCGTCATCAGTCAGAAGAAAGTGCCCTAAAAGACAGGCTTGGTCATTTGATCGAGGATGTGGATCGGGTCACGGAACGTGATCTGGACATCGCTCAAAAAATTGCGGCCTTACCAGAGGGCGAAAACTTGGGCTCAAAAATACAAGACGCGCGGCAGGATGTGGAAGATAAACGCAAACATCTGTCCGAGGCAAGATTGAATCACGATAGTTTTATTGCGCAAACGGGTGCCCGCCGCGCTCGTCTTGAACAGATCGACGTAGAGTTGACGGCCTGGAAGCTGAGAATTGAAAATGTGGATATCCACCTTAAAGACCTTTTCGCCCGACGGGAAAATACGGCAAGTGAACTTAAATCTTTGGAAAGGAGGCCGGGGGAAATTGTGGAAGAGCGCCGAACGCTGAATGGTCTTATTGACACGGCTGAGGGTGACAGAAAGCAGGCCGCCGTAGCCCTATCGACCTGTGAAGACATCTTGGCAGGAAAAGACAGGCAAAGCCGTCAGGTCACAGCGGCCCTATCAGAGGTGAGAGAGCAGAAAGTCCGCCTGGAAACAAACCTCGAACAATATGAAGAACAGGAAAGTCATCTAGAGGCGCGAATTTTGGATGACTTCGAGTGTCAGCCAAACCTCTTGCGGGAAATGGCGCATATTGAACAAGATCAGGACTTGCCCGATGCGGGCCTCACCACCCGCCGCCATGAGCAATTGAAGGCAGAGCGGGAACGCTTGGGAGCCGTGAACTTACGGGCCGAAGCGGAACTCTCTGATATTCAATCACAGCTGGATTTGAGCATCAAGGAGCGTCAGGAATTAGAAGAGGCCATCACGGCCCTGCGCAGGGCCATATCCGATTTGAACCGGGAGGGCCGTGCCAGAATTATCACAGCCTTTGAGGAGGTTAATACCCACTTCAAGCATCTGTTCACAACCTTGTTTGGCGGAGGAGAAGCGCATTTGGCCTTGACCGAATCCGATGATCCCCTTGATGCGGGACTGGAAATTATGGCCAGCCCGCCGGGGAAAAAAATGCAAAACCTTGGACTTCTTTCTGGCGGAGAACAGGCCTTGACCGCACTCTCGCTGATTTTTGCGGTCTTTATGACGAACCCCTCTCCCATATGCGTGCTGGATGAAGTGGACGCGCCCCTTGATGATGCCAATGTGGAAAGATTCTGCGATCTCTTGGATGAAATGTCAGAAAAAACGGCAACACGTTTTCTTATTGTCACCCATAATGCCGTTACCATGTCGCGCATGAACAGGTTGTTTGGCGTGACAATGGCGGAGCGCGGCGTGTCCCAATTGGTGTCCGTTAATCTGGAAAGTGCCGAAAGAATGCGGGAGAGGGCCGGTGATGTTACGGCTATGCCGCTTGGTCATGGTATCACAGCATAGATATCTGAGTTTTTCCTTTGACAGCGGCGTTTTTGCCGCTTGACAGGCCATAATGCAGAAACTATGTTGCTGTCAATTTTACGGGCCGTGACTTTATGATGATGGGGCAAGGAAAAAGCTTTTATGGAAGAAAAGCCCCCATTGGAGAGTTTAAAGGCCCGGGTGAGTATGGCTCAGAAGGCACACGCGCCTAAAAAAGAGGATGAAATTAACGAATCGCACGCCTACGGGATGGCGATACGTCTTGTGGCGGAATTGGTATCAGGGTTGATTGTCGGGTTGATGATTGGCTGGTTTCTGGATAAGGCTCTGGGAACGAAACCCTGGATGCTGATAATATTTATATTTCTCGGCCTCGGGGCGGGAATTTTTAATGTCATGCGTGCGGCGCGACAAATGGAAGACGCCAACGCACGGAAACGAGAAGAGGCCGCAAAGGCTAAAAGTAACGAAGGAAACGATAGTGGCTAGTCCTCTCGCACAATTTGAGATCAAAACGCTTATTCCGATGACAATCGGCGGGCATGATATTTCTTTCACAAATTCGGCCCTGTATATGGCGATAACCGTTATGGCGGTCATGTTCTTCATGGTGGCTGGCATGCGTAAAGGCGCGTTGGTTCCGGGCCGCTGGCAGCTTTCTGTTGAAATGTGCTATGAATTTGTGGCTAATATGCTCCATGATACCGCGGGCAGAGACGCGCGGAAATATTTTCCCTTCATCTTTACCCTGTTCATGTTCATCCTCTTTGCAAATTTGATCGGTATGGTGCCTTATTTTGGGTTTACCTTTACGAGCCATATTGCGGTGACTTTTGCCATGGCGGCCTTTGTCTTCATCGGCGTGACATTGATTGGACTGGCAAAACACGGCTTTAAATTTTTCATGCTTTTTGTCCCTGAAGGCGCGCCGCTCGTGCTGATGCCACTTTTAATTGTTATTGAACTGGTGTCTTATCTCTCGCGGCCGATCAGCCTTTCTGTGCGGTTGTTTGCGAATATGGTGGCGGGTCATACGATGCTTAAAGTCTTTGGCGGTTTCGTTGTCGCCTTGGGGGCCTTGGGGGTTGTTCCCTTTGCCTTTATTGTGGCGCTTACGGGGCTTGAATTGCTGGTGGCTTGCCTGCAGGCTTATGTGTTCGCGATTTTGACATGTATGTATTTGAATGATGCCTTGCATTTGCATTAAGCACTTGCAGGTTTGATTAACTTGTTTTAGAAAACTAATTTTAATAATAAAGGACGTAAAAATGGAAGTAGAAGCTGCAAAAATGATCGGTGCGGGTCTCGCATGTTCCGCCTTGATCGGGGCGGGTATCGGTATTGGTAATATCTTTGGAAGTTATGTGTCTGCGGCGATTCGCAATCCTGCTGCGGCGCCTCAGTTCTTTGGTAATGCCATGCTTGGTTTTGCCCTTGCTGAAGCAACAGGCCTGTTTGGTTTGGTTATCGCCTTCATCATCCTGTTCAGTTAAGTTTAGCAGGCCTGATCCTTTATAGGGGATCAAGGAGAGAAGACAATGCCACAATTAGATCCCAATGTTTTTCTGCCGCAGATTTTCTGGCTGTTTATTATCTTTGGATTGATTTATCTATTCATCGCTTATAGCGCCGCGCCTCGAATCACGCAGGTTCTGGAAAAGCGCGCTGACCGGATTTCTTCGGATCTTGAAGCGGCGGAAAGCTTGCAAGCGCAGGCGGAAAAAGCCAGAGAAGCTTATGATTTGGCCCTGGAAGACGCCCGCGTTAAAGCCACGTCAACGGTTACCATAGCGCGGGAAACCATCAAGACCAACGTGGAAGCGGAATATAATAAATTAACGGCGCGTTTACATGCCGATGCCGAGGCAGCGGAGGCAAAAATCTCCTCTGCTAAGGATAACGCATTGGATGAGGTTCGGGCCATGTCTTCAGATATATGTCAGGAGATTATTCGCCGGGTGTCTCACCTTGATCTTGAGGATAAGATCGTCGCGGGCAGTGTCGCTCAAAAATTTGACGGGGTGAAAGGAAAGGCCAATGGCTAATCAAGATCACGCAGCCGCCTCTAAGGAGGCCGCGCAGACCGCCGCTACTCATGGGACGTCGCCTGCGGAAGCTCATCACGGCTATGCCCATCTGTACCAAGATCCCGCCTTTTGGGTTGCCATGGCGATCATTACGTTCTTCCTTGTCATGATATGGAAGAAAATACCGGCCATGATCGGCAAGATGCTTGATGGTAAGGTAAGTGCCATTGCCGCCCAGCTTGACAATGCACAGACCTTACGAGAAGAGGCCTCTGCGCTTTTGGCAAAATATCAACGTGACCAGCGGGATGCGGAAAAAGTTGCCGCAGACATGATTTCGCGGGCCGAAGAAGAGGCAAGATTGCTTGCCGCTGAAGCCGAAGTTCATGTTAAGGACATGACATCGCGCCGGATTAAACTGGCCGAACAAAAAATTTCTCAGGCGGAAAATAATGCGTTGAAAGAAATTCAGCAGCTTGCCGTGCAGATTGCCATGTCGTCCGCCCGTGACTTGATTAAAGAAAATATGAAAAAAGCTGACCATGATGCCCTGATTACCTCAAGCATTGATCAATTGGGAAATCAGCTGCATTAATTTTTTAGGGTTTTTTGGCCTATTTCTCAAGGCTTTTCTGAATATCCTCTAATTCATGCTGCCTGATGGGCCGCGCATTCCATGTGATGGACAGAAGGCGGGGCCGTTCTGTTTTTTCGCGTGTCTGAAAAATACATTTGATGTCATAGGGAATCGGCACCTTGTAACCGTTCCATGCGGTGAAATTGATGGTGATCCGGGTTTGACCGCCCGGGATGATGTCTTCGGTTCCTTTGGAATGCCCGTAGCTATCAGGATTTTTAAGGCGGTTTATGGCAATATTTTCGCATGTGTCATAGGCGTAAGATCTCGGCGACGTCATATCACAGGCTGAAAGACCAAGGGCGATGCAGGGGATGAGTGCATAAAGCGATATTTCTTTCATATTTCTTTCTAATTTCTGGGTTTTATCTTCAATATTTCATAGTTCAAGCTATATAATGCTTTCGGAAAAAAAACAACCGACTGGAGTGATATATGACGACGTGCCGTTTACTTATTTTAGGGTCAACTTTAATCGCTTTGTCGTTCTTGCCCGCAAATGCCGCGCAAGCAGAAGGCAAGAAAATCCCCGCGACGCAAAGGGAAGTTCAGCTTTCCTACGCCCCTGTGGTCAAGGCTGCGGCCCCTGCTGTGGTTAATATCTATACCAAGCGGGTGGTAAAAACCCAAAATCGTTCTCCCTTTGCCAATGATCCTTTCTTCCAACGTTTTTTCGGGGATCGCTTCAATAACGCGCCTCAGGAAAGAATTGAAAGGTCACTGGGCTCTGGGGTGATTGTCGAATCAGGCGGCGTCATTGTGACCAATCATCATGTGGTGGACGGCGCAGATAAAATTACCGTCGCTCTTTCCGACAGGCGGGAATATGACGCAGAGGTTATTTTGAGCGATGAAAAAGCCGATTTGGCTGTTTTACGCATTGATACCCATGGGGAAGCGCTGCCCACCTTGAAATTTTCGAACTCAGATAATATAGAGGTCGGCGATCTTGTCTTGGCCATCGGCAATCCCTTTGGCGTTGGCCAAACCGTGACCAGCGGTATTGTCTCGGCTCTGGCCCGCACCCAAGTCAGCGGTCAGGATTATCAATTTTTCATTCAAACAGATGCGGCGGTAAACCCGGGAAACAGCGGCGGGGCGCTCATTGGCATGGATGGGCGGCTCATCGGAATCAATACGGCTATTTTCTCCCGCTCTGGCGGCTCTAACGGCATTGGCTTTGCCATTCCGGCCAATATGGTTCGTCATGTGGTCTCCTCGGCCTTGGCCGATGGTAAGATTGTCCGTCCCTGGTTTGGCAGCGGCGGTCAGGCGGTAACAGCGGAGATCGCAGAAAGTCTTGGCCTTGATCGTCCGGGCGGCGTTTTGGTGGATAATGTCTATCCCGGCGGCCCGGCAAGCAAGGCGGGCCTCATGCAAGGTGACGTGATCCTTGGGATTGACGGTAAAGATGTCTCTAGCCCCGGTGCCTTGCGATATTATATTGGCCTGGCGGCAGTTGGCGGCACGATTCCCTTGGATATTCTCCGTGCGGATAAAAGAAAAATACTGAATATTCCCTTGGAAGCGGCACCAGAAAATCCGCCGCGTAATATTACGACACTGGGCGGTGATCATATTTTCAGTGGCATAAAGCTGGCCAATTTATCGCCGGCCTATTCCGAGGAACTGGGCATGAATATTTATGAAAAAGGGGTTGTCGTGTTGGCCGCCCCCCGCCCTGTCATCCGCCGAACAAGCGTCCGGGCAGGCGATGTGTTTAAATTTGTCGACGGCGATAAAGTGACGACCATCGCAGATATTCAAAAAGCCATTGATCATGATCCCGTGAATATAGATTTCACCATCCGCCGAGGCGGCCGGCAAATTGAATGTGTCATTCGCGCGGAAGGAAAATCATATTGCCGGTGAGTGATCTTTTTACATCTGCGGGCCTAGAGAAAGATGCCCCGAGGCCTCTGGCCGATAAACTAAGGCCGCAATCCTTGGATGATGTGGTTGGACAGGATCATTTAATCGCCGCCGATGGCCCGATCGGACGTATGTTATCGGCGCGGCGCCTGACCTCGCTTATCTTTTGGGGGCCGCCGGGGACGGGCAAGACCACCATGGCGCGGCTGCTTGCGGATAAAACCGATCTTTATTTTGAACAGATATCAGCGGTTTTTTCTGGTGTGGCAGATTTGCGAAAATGTTTTGAGGCGGCGGCGGCGCGGCGGAAAACCGGTAAGGGAACGTTGCTATTTGTGGATGAAATCCACCGGTTTAACCGCGCGCAACAAGATGGCTTTCTGCCCTATGTGGAAAATGGCACCATTATTCTTGTGGGGGCCACCACGGAAAATCCATCTTTTGAGCTCAATGCGGCGTTGCTATCGCGCTTGCAAGTTCTGACTTTAAACCGCCTTGATGACGGGGCCATGGAAGAATTGCTGAGCCGCGCGGAACGGATGGAGGATAAAAAACTTCCCGTGACCGATGAGGCGCGGGTGATGCTATATGGCATGGCCGATGGGGACGGACGTTATTTACTTAACCTGACGGATATTCTGCTCGGTCTTGATTTTGAAGAGACATTGGATTCAGCCAGTCTTCTGAAAATTCTCCAAAAACGCGCGCCCGTGTATGACAAAGACCGCGAAGGCCATTACAATCTTATCTCTGCCCTGCATAAGGCCTTGCGCGGCTCGGATACAGACGGGGCACTTTATTGGATGGCGCGGATGCTGGCAGGCGGGGAAAGTCCGTTATACTTGTTGCGGCGGCTTATCCGTTTTGCGGCGGAGGATATTGGCCTTGCCGACCCCAATGCCCTCGTGCAAACCCTTGCCGCAAAAGAAGCTTATGAATTTTTAGGCTCGCCAGAGGGCGATCTTCATGTGGCGCAGGCCGTGATATATCTCGGCACCGCCCCCAAATCAAATGCGGCCTATTTGGCCTATAAGGCAGCGAGCAAACGGGCCAAGGAAACAGGATCGCTCAGTCCGCCTCTGCATATCCTGAACGCGCCGACTAAGATGATGAAGGATTTAGGCTACGGTAAGGGCTATACTTACGATCATGACACGGCGGACGGTTTTTCAGGTCAAAATTATTTCCCTGATGACTTGCCGCGCGAAGAATATTACCAACCCGCGACGCGCGGCTTCGAACGAGACATCAAAAAACGCCTTGATTATTGGGCAAAGTTGCGTGCAGGCTTAAAGGATAACAGCTAACCCCACCTCTCCTGTGTGTTTCCTGACACCTCTTCGTCATTCCCGTGAAAACGGGAATCCAGTCCCCTTATTTAAAAAGCCCTTTAAGTATGCGACATCTGTCATGCTGAACTCATTTCAGCATTCATCTTAAACCGCGTTCGAACATTTAATTTTTAGGATCGTTCTTGAGGCAGGCATGGACCCTGAAATGAATTCAGGGTGACGTATGGGGTATCAGGGCGACAGGTGCGTGCAGAATGCACGTATCACTTATAGATATAGTCCCGGGTGAGGGGGACGGTATCGACCTTTTTGGCCAGCTGGAATTGAAAGACCACATGACCAAGATTACGGAAGGCGCATTCGGCGCTGGACAGATAAAAATCCCACATACGGAAGAAAGTCTCGTCATAAAGATCAATGATGGCTTGTTTATTTTCAAAGGTTCGCCTGCGCCATTCTTTTAAGGTTTCGGCATAATGAAGCCGCCAAACGTCCATATCGGTGATATAGAGGCCGGCTTTCTCAATGATCGGGGATATTTCAGACAGGCTGGGGGCATAACCGCCCGGAAAAATATATTTAATCGTCCAAGGGTCGGTAGACCCCGGCCCATCGGCCCGTCCAATCGTATGGATCAAGGCCACACCGTCATCCTTCAGGCTGTCATAAACCTTATCAAAATAGGTTTGATATTGCCGCCGCCCCACATGTTCGAACATGCCAACGGACACCACACGGTCAAATTTCTTATCCAGGCCGCGATAGTCTTGAAAATTAATATGAACCTTATCCGTGACGCCCGCGTCCGCCGCCCGTTTTTGGGCCAGATGATGCTGTTCTTGGCTAAGGGTTACGCCTGTCACGTCTGCGCCCGAGAGTTTATTAAGATGAAGCGCAAGGCCTCCCCAGCCGCAGCCAATATCCAGCACCTCATGATGGGCCTCGAGCAGAAGCTTGGCCGCGATGATATTTTTTTTATTTTCCTGTGCCTGCTCCAGTGTGTCGTCTTCTTTCCGAAAATAGGCGCAGCTATATTGACGGTCTGCATCAAGGAACAGATCATAAAGCCCGCCGGACAAGTCATAATGATGGGCGACATTCTTTTGCGAACGGCCCGCAGGATTGATTTGCGCGATCCAGCTTTTGAAGCGGCTGTAGGGATCCCCGCCGGTAAGATGCATGGCATTCCCCTTGCGCCATTCCATATTCTTAGTAATCAGAGAAAGAAAATCATATATTCCCTTATCGCCTTCAACGGTCAGCGACCCCTCCATATAGGCTTCCCCTGCCTTAAGATCAGGCCAAAAGAAGAGCCTGAGGGGAACCATTTTATGATGAAATGTTATGGTGATTTCCGGCGAAGCTGTGCCCACATAGCTGTGTTTTTGACCTGTGGAGTCGATAATATGTAGCGTACCTTCGCGGATAAGCCGTTTAAGAAAGAAAGACAGTAAAAACATTTTTTAGCCCCATTAAAATTTGCACGATCATGACATTTTGCCTTATGCTACGCAACATTATAATAAAAGGCTAAAAATATCAGGAGAAAAAGTGATGAATATAATTCTCGCCGTTGCATCGGGCGGTGCTTTGGGCGCAACGGGCCGGTTTTTGATGGGTAAGATGATGTTACGCCTTATGGGGCCAGGTTTTCCTTGGGGGACGCTGACGGTAAATATTATCGGCTCCTTTGCCATTGGCTTGGTTGTGACGATTCTGGCAAGCCGATATAGCCTTAGCCACCAATGGCAGGGCTTTCTAGTGACGGGGATCTTGGGCGGCTTTACCACATTTTCTGCCTTTTCTTTGGAGGTTGGCCTTATGCTAGAACGACACGAGATGGCCCAAGGCGCATTTTATGCCATGGGTTCTGTGGTCTTTGGGGTGCTGGCGATGTTCATGGGCCTTTACGCGGGGCGTTATTTGGCTTAAGAGATTGGCCAAAGGTTCGGTTTTCAATAAGGAAAATATATGTCTGGCGTTACCCACCATAAGGTTCAATCGTTTGAGAATGATTGGCGCCTTGATAAATGGTTTAAAGTTAATTTTCCGCGCCTGAGTTTTGGTCATCTTTCCAAGATTTTGCGGACGGGGCAGGTGCGGGCCAATGGGAAAAGGGTCAAGGCCTCTTTCCGCGTGGAAGAAGGGATGGAAATCCGCGTTCCGCCTATCGGAGAAAATCCCAACGAGGGAAAAATACGCCGGCCGGAGGATCATAAAAAACCCCATAGCAAAGAAGATATTAGCGCCATTCATGACATGGTGATTTATCAGGATAATAGTGTGATCGTGTTAAATAAATTGCCCGGAATTGCCGTGCAGGGCGGCAGCAATATCACTCGCCATATTGACGGCCTTTTGGATTGCTTGCAGGGGGATAACCCCGAGCGGCCAAAACTTGTTCATCGGCTGGATAAAGACACCAGCGGCGTTTTGGTCATTGCCAGAAGCAGCGCGGCGGCAAAAAGCCTGACCGAATCTTTCCGTAATCGGAAAACCAACAAAATATATTGGGCCTTGGTCATGGGCCGTCCCGAACGGACAAATGGCACGGTAAACGCCCCCTTGGATAAGGAGCCGGGCACCCATGGGGAGCGGATGATGGTCGCCGATAAAGGCAAAAAGGCCGTGACCGACTTTCATGTGATGGATAGCGCCCTTCGGTCTACGAGCTGGGTGGCTTTCAAGCCGGTGACGGGCCGTACTCACCAAATCAGGGTTCACGCCACGGTTCTGGGCACCCCGATCGTCGGTGACGGCAAATACGGCGGCAAGGAGGCTTTTCTTGATGGGGCGGTGAGTAAAAAATTACATCTCCATGCCAGAAGTATCGAGATCGATCATCCCGACGGCGGCACCCTGTCTGTTACGGCGGAATTGCCGCGCCATATGAAGGAAAGCTGGGATATGTTTGGCTTTGACAAGAACGATAAGAGTAATCCCTTTGAGGAGGAAAATCTGTGATTCAGAGGGATTTGACATGAAATTAATCGTATTTGATTGTGATGGCACGCTGGTTGATGGCCAGCATTTAATCATTGATGCTATGGCGTCTGCCTGTAAGATTTGTGCGGTTGCTTACCCGGGGGATGAGGCGGTGCGGCATATCGTTGGCTTGTCTTTACTCGAAGCCATTGAAATCTGTCATCCCGCCGAAAGTCAGATGACCCATCTTGCCTTGAAGAAGGCTTTCATTGACAGATTTCAGGAACTTCGCCTTCGGGAAGAGGATGACGAGCCGTTATTTGATGGCATAGGGCAGATGATCGAACAGCTGATGGCGGAGGGTTACGCCCTTGGCATTGCCACAGGAAAATCAAAGCGCGGCCTTGTGAATACATTAAAAAATCATGGGCTTAGCGATTATTTTATGACCTTAAATACGGCTGACGATGGGCCGGGTAAGCCGCATCCTTCGATGCTACTCAATGCCATGCGGGACGCGGGGGCCGAACCTCAAAAGACGATGATGATTGGCGATACGACTTTTGATATTCAGATGGCACTTGCGGCAAAAACATGCGCGGTGGGGGTGTCATGGGGCTATCATGACCGCGAAAAATTAAGGGAGGCGGGCGCCCATCATATGCTGGATCATATTTCCCAAATCAGGCAGATTTTAGATGAAACGTTTTTATAAAAAGGCCGCCGTCGTGCCTTGTGATGGCGGCTTTACGGTCGAATTAGACGGGCGAGACGTTAAGACGCCGGAAAAAAGACCCAATATCAGCCCCACTTTGGCCTTGGCCGAAGCCATCTGCACTGAATGGAATGACCAGAAGGACAAGGTCGATCTCCGTCGCATGCTTATGGCTAAGCTCCAAAATACCGCCCTTGATCGGGTGGCAACTCGTCAAGCAGATTTGATTGATGACTTAGTCACCTATGCCGGCTCAGATTTGCTTTGCTACCGGGCAGAGACGCCAGAAATTCTCGCCAAACGTCAGGCGGATTTATGGCAACCGCTTTTGGATTGGCTTTTGGCACATCATGATGTTGCCTTGACGGTAACCACGGGAATTCTGCCTGTGGAGCAGGCGGCAGTTGAGTTAGCGAAGCTGCGGCATTTTCTGGAGGGCATCGACCATTTTCGCCTTGCGAGCTTTTACAATATCACCACCCTCTGCGGGTCGGTGTCTATCGCGCTCAATGTTCTGGGGCGTAATATTTCCGGGGAACAAGCCTGGGCTGCGGCCCTGCTGGATGAAAATTTTCAGGCAGAGCAGTGGGGCGTTGATGACGAGGCCCAAATCCGTCATGACAATATGAAGGCGGAATTGGACGGCGCAGTGCGGTTTCTCAGCCTACTTTAAGGGGTATGATGTGGCTGGCCAGAAATCCGCCAGGGACTGATGAAATTTTCGTCCGTTTCCTGCCAGCGGCTGACCGTGATATGATAGGCGCGGGTTAGATTTTCGTCACTTAAAACCGCCTCAGCAGGCCCCGAATCAATGATCTTTCCTTGATGCATGAGACATAATTCATCACAATATCTTTGAGCCAAGGCCAAATCATGAAGGATAATGAGAACGCCGTGGCCTTCGCGGGCCAGATCCCGCAAAATATCCATAACCTGTAATTGATGATAGGGGTCAAGGGATGCGATGGGTTCATCCACGCAAAGATATTCCGCTTGGGTTACCATGGCCCGCGCCAGCATGACACAGGCCCGCTCGCCGCCAGAAAGGCTCGTTGTCAGGCGGCCTGAGAGATGTAGGGTATCGGTTTTAACCATGGCCTGACGAATGATTTCCTCATCTTCCGCATTGATTTTTTGCCAAGGGTCAAGATGGGGAATGCGGCCAAGGGCAATGATATGATCCACATCAAGGGGCCAGTGAACCGGGGCGCCTTGCGCGCCATAGGCAATTTTTTTGGCCCGTTCCTTCAATGTCCAACCAGACAATGCCGCGCCGTCCAGTGATATCTGGCCGGAATGGATCGGGGTAAATCCCATGATGGCCCGAAGAAGGGTGCTTTTCCCTGCGCCGTTGGGGCCGATAAGGCCGATGACCTTTCCCTTCGGCACCGATAAAGAGACTTCGTTTAAAATCTCATTCCCGCCGAGGATAACCGTGATATTCTGAGCCTCTAAACTCATCGCATGGCCCCCCGCGTTTTATAAATGATAGCGAGGAATAGCGGCGCCCCAACAAAGGCGGTAACGACCCCAAGGCGCAATTGGCCGTGGCCTAGGGGAATGCGCGTGATCAGGTCGGCTATGGTCAGTAAAATGCCCCCCATGAGGGCGCTGGGCAAGAGTAAGCGGCCCGGCCCATGGCCGATGAGGCGGCGGATGATATGAGGCACCACAAGCCCGACAAAACCGATGGCGCCGCAAACGGAGACCACAGCCCCCACGCTTATGGCGCTGCCTAAAATCACTTTTAAACGTAATTTTTTAAGATCAATGCCAAGGCTCTGGGCGGTATCCTCCCCAAGGCTGCTGGCATCCAAACCTTGACCCGTCCCGCGCATGATCACCCAGCCGCCAATAATGAAGGGGCCGGCTAAAAGAATGTCTGTCCGCGTTCTATTTTCTAGGGAACCTAAGAGCCACATGATCATATCTTGTAGCGACATGGGATTTGGTGCGAAATTCATAGTCAGCGACAGGGCCGCCGTGGCCAGAGAGCTAATGCCGATCCCTGCGAGAATTAAGGTCAAGACACTGCTATCGCGCCTAGAAATAACGGATAAAATAAACGTCGCAAGCAAGGCACCGGCCATAGACATGATCTGTATGGCGAGGGGGAAAGTCGATGACAGACCAAAATAAATGGCCATGACGGCCCCCAGACCCGCCGTGGCGGAGACGCCAACAATCCCAGGATCCGCCAGGGGATTGCGAAGCAGGCCTTGCAAGGCAGCTCCGGAAAGCCCTAATGATGCCCCGGCCATGATGCCTAAGACCACACGGGGCAGGCGCAGCTCAAGGATAATGATTCGCGTGGATGTATCGCCGCCGCCCGTTAAGGCTAAAAGGATATCACGGGCAGGGATGTCTGCCGCGCCGAGGAACAGCGACAAGAAGGCAATGATCAATAAAGCCGTGATGAGCAGAATGATCAGAAAATTTTGTTGTATTTTCATTTGGTTACACCTTCTAATCTGTCATGGATATATTCCGACGCATCAATAGAGAAAAGGCCATTACAGGATAAATAACGGCCCGGAATCATGATCGTCGGGATGGTCGCCAACATTTTTTTGATCTGATCATGGCGGGACAGGCTCCAATGGGAGACATGAAGGTTTTTCTGATGAAAAAAACTGCCAATGATAATATCAGGTGGATTCTTTATGAGGGCTTCCAAAGGCACAGTCTGCCAGCCCGTAAGGCCCCATTCTTCGGCGAGAGAGGTCAGGCCCGCGCCTTTTATGATATCATTGACAGAAGTATTCGCCCCGGCCGTAACCCCGCCCGGCGTGATATAGGCGGCGCGTAATTTATGGCCCTGATGGCCGGAGCCATGAATCTTCGCTTTCAAGGCCCTCAGGCGGGCTTTCTGGTCTTGGATCATGGCCTCGGCGCGGCCGGACTGCTGTAAAGCCGCGCCAATTCTTCGCATATTTTTATAGAGTATGTCAGGCCCCCTACCATATTCCGCCGACACGACGGCCATATGGGCGCGCGTCAGAAAGGGCAGCATGGTAAAACCACCCCAAGTACGAATGACGAGATCAGGCCGCATATGAAGGACTTCTTCAGAGGTGGCATGGAACAACGGCAGTCCCTCTGCTTTTTTTTGGTAAAAAGAATGGCTTTCTATGGCATCCGTGGTCAGCGCCATAATCTGATCCCGATCCGCGAGAGCCAGCAAAAACTGGTCGGCACAATAATCCAGCGAGACCGCGCGCGGCTTGGCCTCTACAGGGGAAAAAAGAGTGAGGAAAGCGAAAAATATAGCCGCCGCAACAGGCCGTCTTATGATCGTTATTCTGGCTGTTGCGGCGATTATCATCGGTTAAAATTTACCCCTTATTCCCGCATAGAAGGATCGGTTAGGGGTGCCATAGCCAAAGACCTGCTGATATTGTTTATTCAACAGATTATCTATTCTGCCATAGACCTCTACCCGATCATTGATTTGATAGGCGGCTTTCAGGTCAAAACGAACCCAGCCTCTGGTGCCTACTGTATAGGGATCAGTTTCTTTGCCGTTATATGTCATGGTAAGTCCAAGGCCAAAGGCGTCCGTGGCTTGCCACTGAATTTCTGCAAAGGCGGCATGCCGGGGCACCCGAACAAGGTCTTGGCCGGTTGTTTTATCGGTGGCATTGGTGAAAGTATAATTGCCGCTAACGGATAGGCCGGCAAGGAGTTGCGCGTCAAGGGTGATTTCAAGTCCCTTGGTCTGCACGCTGGCAATATTGCCATAGCCAACGGCGAAATCAAAGTCGATCATATTGGTCATTTTTTGGTTGAAATAGGTCACGCCAAAATGGAGGCGGTCTCCTTTGAGCGCTTGTTCAAAACCGACTTCCCAACCCTGTGATTCTTCTGGTTTTAGGGCGGCATTGGGCGCGGAAAGACCGCACCAATAACAGATATAGGTCAGTTGAAAGAGGCTGGGCGCTTTAAAGCCTTCACCCCAATTGGCAAATATTTTGGTGTTTGTTTCGCTGGCGAAATAGGCCGCCGTTATACGCGGTGTTGTGGTGCCGCCGTACTGGTTATGGTCATCATAACGCAGGCCCGCTGTGACAGTCAGGCCGGCTAATCCTTGAAAACTTACCTCGGAAAGGATGCTGTCAATATTGAATTTTTGGGGGGAAATATTCTTTGCACTGGTCTGTTCATGCTGCATACCAAAGGAAAGGCCAAAAGCCTCATTCATTTTATAATGGCCAAAATAGTCAAAGTTAACCCGCGCGCCTTCATAGCTGCCGTAAGGATTCGGGGCGTTGTTCGCTTCGCTGCGGCGTATTGTGGTGGAATATTCCGCAGAGAGGGTATTTTGAAAATCGCCGTCCAAATAATCAAAAAAACCGCGCCCTGCGACGAGATATTCTTGAGAATAATCCACATTGTTGGCATCGACAGGGCCAAAGCCGTCAACCTCGGTACGGCTATTTCCATAACGGCTCATCAGTTGAAGGCGGCTATTTTCGGAAATTTTTCCGGTGATTTTTCCATGGAGCGAAATATTACGGTAGCCATCCTTCTCGCTATTGCCGTTATTTTCGTCCGCTTTTGAAATGCCGTCTGTTGTGCTGGCGCTGGCGGATAAACTGAAGGTCAGCCTGTCACTGCCGCCGGCAACATGTCCACCGCCGCGTAAGCTATTATAGGAACCACCTTCAAGAAAAAGGCTTGATTTGAGGCCTTTGGTGCCCTCCTCAGTGATGATATTGACGACCCCGCCAATGGCGTCCGAGCCATAAAGAATGGACTGGGGGCCACGGAGAACTTCTATCTTCTCTATTCCGTTGGGGTCAAGATAGGCAAAATTGAACGCGCCGCCGGGAGAGGCAACGTCATTTACCTGAACGCCGTCGATTAAGACGACAGTCTGGGCAGAAGAAGCCCCTCGGATCCGCAGTGACGAGACGCCGCCGTTCGCGCCGTTTTGATTTAAAGACAGGCCGGGCACGCTTTGCAAGATATCCTGAACAAAAACGGTTTGGGCTTTTTTCATATCGTCGGCACTGATGAGCGAGACGCTACTGCCGATTTCAGAGAGGGGCCGTTCGTAACGGGTGGCCGATACGATAATTTCTTCCAAGGCGCTTTCTTCAGCTTGCGCGGAAAAGGCGGCGGCGGGCGTAATAAAGAGGCAAGAACCGGCCAGTAAGGCCCATGATAATTTTGGTGACTTTTTCATAAATGATGTCCACATACTGCATATTTGCAGATTGATTTAAAAAAATATGTGGGAAATTCTTAAGCTGATACCTTAAGGACACTCCGCACATGGCAACAAGCGTCACCTATGCGGAAAAACCGCTCTGTCCCATTAACCCGATAGGCAGAAAGGGCGACCTGATGGCAGGTTTCCTGACTTATGACGTCATCACTTAATATCACCTTCCCAAGCATTAGACTTATGGCTTAGTGGTATTTTGATAAAAGCGCATCAATTACAGTTGCGGGTACAGTCTCGGCTTAATCACCGTGTTCCCTATTATCCCCTTGCGAGGCACCATCGTTGGCAAAGATATAATTAATATGCCGGACAAGCGCAAGATGTTTTTATAAAACCTGCGCTCCCCTCCATCTTCATTCCGGTATGACGACGGGGGATATACATCTCGTAACCTCTCCTTGACCCAAAAGGGGATAGTCGGTTAATGTTTACGTTATCTTGTGCAATCTCATAACATTTATTAAATTATATACATTTGTGGCAGCAAGAAACGCGTCACAGATATAGGAGTGAACATTGATTTCGTTAAGTATAGAGGAAAAATTTCTAAATTATCAGTTATGTGAGCGCAATGAATTGTTAACGTCAGTAAAGTATGCCGACGAAATCCTGATGTACTGTAACGAACATAAAATTGCCCTGATTGGCATGGAAGGCGTTATATTAAGTTCAGATAAAATAATTCCGCAACTGGATTGGATTTATGATGGAAGTCGTAATTTTGGGGAAAAGCAAGAAGTAAAGATTTGAGAAAGCTATGTCGAGGGTGTAAAGAGAGGGGCAGAAAAATTTATTAAAGCTTCAAAAACCATAGATTATTTAGCGATAATTTACACTTCTGAATGTGTTTAATTCTCAGGTTCTGACTTTATGGCTCAAGACCACAGGACTTATTCCGTTACAAAATCCTGGTCTGAATAGCCTTGCAGGTACAATAGGGCGGTGAGGTCGGCTTGGGCGATGATGATGTCGGCGGCTTTTTCGGCGGCGGGTTTGGCGTGATAGGCGACCCCGAGGCCGGCTTCTGCTATCATGAGGATATCATTGGCCCCATCCCCCACGGCCATGGTCTCATGGCGTGATAATTTAGCCTTTTTCTGAAATTCCAAGAGGCTTTCGAGCTTGGTTTTGCTATCGACGATGGGCGGGAGAACAAGGCCGGTTAATTTACCATCTTTTATGTCTAATGTATTGGCGCGATTAACCTGAAAACCCGTAACGGCGGCGACACGTGAGGTGAAAAAGGTAAAGCCGCCTGATACCAAGACCGTATTGGCCCCGCCCGCATTCATCGTTTTTATGAGGGCCACAGCCCCCGGCATAAGGTGAACCCGCTCGGCGTAAACCTGTTGTAAAATCGCCTCATCCATGCCCTTAAGCAAGGCAACACGATCTCTCAAGGTTTGTTCAAAATCCACATGCCCCTGCATGGCCGCTTCGGTCATGGCCGATATTTCTGCCTTTAATCCTGCAAAATCGGCCAATTCGTCAATACATTCACATTGGATAATGGTGCTATCCATATCGGCGACCAGTAATTTTTTGCGGCGCTGATCTGTTTGTTGAAAAGCAAAGTCAAAATCTTCTGCTGATAAATCAGGCCGGAGGCTTTCTTTTGCCTCGGCAAGATCATCTTCAAAATATATATCCACCGCAACCCCCTCTGATAACCAGGAAATCCCTGTAACATCATCCAAACGGGCCACATAGCGAGACACAATATCGTCCGTTAATAGGGGGTTTGCCGGATTTGACATTAAAGTGAGAAGGTTTTTCATGATAGGGAGCCTATTTTGCCAATGTAGAAGTTTTTGCCAAAGTATAATTTTTACCAGTATGAAAATAATGTTATATATAGGGCGTTCGATCAACGCTATGGAATAATGTATGAAAAAAATAATACTTCTGGCCGGCCCAACGGCAAGCGGAAAATCCGAACTGGCTCTTGGCTGGGCCAAGGAATATGGCGGGGAAATTGTCAATTCGGATAGTATGCAGGTCTATGGCGAGCTTGCGGATCTTACGGCGCGCCCGGCTGCGGAAGAGTTGGCCCGCTGCCCTCACCATCTTTACGGAACTTTAAAAGGGGATGACCCCTGTTCCGCAGAACGTTGGCGGGATATGGCCATAGAGGTGATTGAGGAGATATGGTCTCGCGGCGCGGTGCCGATCGTTGTCGGCGGGACGGGGCTTTACTTCAAAAGCCTGACCACTGGCCTCTCGGCTGTTCCAGATATTGATGAAGCGATCCGCTATAATATCCGTAGGTCAGTGACCACAGAGACGGCGGCAAGGGCCCATAAAAGGCTTGCGGAACTTGACCCGCACATGGCCCAGGCGCTGGACATTCATGACACGCAAAGGATTTCACGGGCGCTTGAGGTCAGGCTGTCAACAGGGAAATCATTGCAATATTGGCAGGATATTCCGCCATCAGGGGGGCTGAACGGGCGAAAAGATGTGGACATTGTGAAGAATATCACCGTCATGGACCGCGCAAAACTCTATGAAAGATGCGATCGCCGGTTTCGTCATATGATCGAAGAGGGCAAGGCCCTTGATGAGGTCGAAAAACTGATGTTGCTTCATTACAGCCCCGCCATGCCCGTGATGAAAGCCTTAGGGGTGCCGCAGATTATCAATTATTTACAGGGGAAGAGCACGAAAGAAGAGGCGATCAGCTTAAGCCAAACGGCGACGCGGCAATTTGCCAAACGGCAAATGACATGGTTTCGTAACCAATGTGGTGACTGGAATCAGCAGATTTTATAATATTATTACAAATAATTTATAATTTATGTACTATTATTGCGAAATTATGGCTTGACGAGGTAATAATATAATATTAAGGTCGCCACGCGGAACGGTATGGAATAGTATTTTTATTTCATTTGCTCTTCTTTTTATGAAAGGCATATATAAGCCCTTCCTTTGTAATATCCGCAGAAAAGCGAAAAAAATTTCGCATTAGGCATTGTTTTGTGAATATTCTTCGGATAGACAATATTCGCAGCGTAAAAGAAAGTGACGTAAAGAAAGGCTCATCATGTCCGGCAAAGAGTATAGTGGCGCAGAAATCATCATAAATTCACTGGTGGATTTGGGTGTCGAGGTCATTTTCGGCTATCCTGGTGGCGCGGTGCTTCCGCTCTATGATGCGCTTTTTAATCAGGAGACCATACGTCATATTCTGGTTCGCCATGAACAGGCGGCCGTTCATGCCGCAGAAGGTTATGCCCGGTCTACTGGCAAGCCGGGCGTTGTTTTGGTGACATCTGGCCCGGGCGCGACCAATGCGGTCACGGGCCTGACCGATGCCATGCTTGATTCGATCCCAGTGATCTGCTTAACGGGTCAGGTGCCGGTTCACTTGATTGGCAGCGATGCCTTCCAGGAAGCCGATACCGTTGGGATCACGCGCCATTGCACCAAGCATAATTATTTGGTGAAAGATGTGGATAATCTGTCACGGATCATCCATGAGGCCTTCTATGTGGCCACAAGTGGTCGACCGGGGCCAGTTGTTGTTGATATTCCGAAAGATATTCAGATATTTAAAAGTTCTGTCATTCATAGCGGCGTGATTAAACACCGAAGCTATAGCCCAGAAGTCAAAGGTGATATCACCAGTATCAAGGCGGCTGTTACGCTATTGGCGGGGGCAAAGAAGCCCATTTTCTATACGGGCGGCGGCGTGATTAATTCTGGCCCCGCAGCGGCGCAACTATTGCGTGAAATCGTCCATCTGACGGGTGCGCCTATTACAAGTACCTTGATGGGCCTTGGGGCCTATCCCGCGTCTGACAAACAATTTTTGGGGATGCTTGGCATGCATGGTACCTATGAAGCCAATAAGGCCATGCATGATTGCGATGTTATGGTTTGCGTTGGCGCACGGTTTGATGATCGGGTTACGGGGCGCCTTGATGCTTTTTCGCCAAATTCTAAAAAAATCCATATTGATATTGATCGTTCTTCTATCAATAAAACGGTTCGTGTGGATGTGCCCATTGTCGGCGATGTGGCCCATGTTTTGGAAGATATGCTCAAAATTTGGAAAGCCACCATACTTGAAACGGGCCGCCAGTCTTATGACGATTGGTGGGCAAAGATTGAAAAATGGCGCCGCCGTGATTGTCTGAAATATAATAACTCTGACGATGTGATCATGCCGCAATATGCTTTGGAGCGCCTGCAAGAGCTGACCAAGGATAAGGATGTTTATTTTACCACAGAGGTCGGGCAGCATCAGATGTGGGCGGCGCAATTCCTGAAATTTGAGGAGCCAAACCGCTGGATGACGTCGGGCGGTCTTGGAACAATGGGATATGGCTTTCCGGCGGCGGTCGGGGTGCAAATTGCCCATCCAGATGCGCTGGTTATTGATGTGGCGGGGGAAGCCTCGATCCAGATGAATATTCAGGAGCTGGGCACCACCGCGCAATATAAATTGCCCGTTAAAATTTTCATCCTGAATAACGAATATATGGGCATGGTACGTCAGTGGCAGGAACTGAACCACGGCAGCCGCTATTCAGAAACCTATTCGGAAGGGTTGCCGGATTTTGTGGCCTTGGCAGAGGCCTACGGCGCTCATGGTATTCGTGTGGATAAGCCTGCGGATCTTGATGCCGCCATCATTGAAATGATGGAAACAGAGGGATTGGTCATCGTGGATTGCCGCGTGGCGAAACTGGCCAATTGCTTCCCTATGGTGCCCAGCGGTGCGGCCCATAACGAGATGATTATGTTCGAAGAAGAAGACATGCAAAAAGATTTTGAAGGGGGCGCAGCTCTGGTTTAAGCGACCAGAGAAAAGGCGTAGGAGAAAAACAATGTATCATACGAGAAAAGGCCTCGAACAGGCGAGCGGCCATACCCTATCCATCATTGTGGATAATGAGGCGGGCGTCTTGGCGCGGGTCATCGGCCTCTTTTCCGGCCGAGGCTATAATATTGAGCATCTGACCGTGGCCCCCGTTGATTTAGAGGGCTCAGAGTCCCGCATCACGGTGGTCACCATTGGCACCCCGCCCGTGATAGAACAGATCAAGGCGCAGCTGGAACGCCTGGTTCCCGTGCATCGTGTGGGTGATTTGACCGAGAATGGCCCCCATGTGGAACGGGAATTGGCCTTGATCAAGGTCAGCTGCATCGGCGAACAGCAGCAGGCGGCGCTGCGTATCGCGGAGGCCTTTCGGGCGAAAATTGTTGATAGTAGCCTTGATAGCTATATCTTCGAAGTTACGGGAAAGACAGAGAAGATAAAGGCCTGTATTAAATTGATGGAAGATGTGGGTCTGGTGGAAGCCGTCCGCACAGGCGTCGCGGCATTAACCCGAGGATCACAGGCCCTATAGAATTTTAAAGAGAATTTAAGGGCAGGTTGCCCACAAAAATAATGAACATTAAAGGAGAATTTAAATGCGCGTATTTTATGACCGCGATGCAGACGTTAACCTGATTAAGACCAAAAAAGTTGTGATTGTGGGATATGGTAGTCAAGGGCATGCCCATGCCGCCAACCTTAAAGACAGCGGCGTGAGCGAGATTGCGGTGGCTCTACGGGAGAATTCTTCAAGCCGTGCCAAGGCAGAGGCCGCAGGCTTTAAAGTCATGACGGCTGCTGAGGCCGCCGCGTGGGGTGATGTGATCATGGTCTTAGTACCAGATGAATTACAGGCTGACCTTTATGCCAATGATCTTGCGCCTAATATGAAACAGGGGGCGTCCTTGGTTTTTGCCCATGGCCTGAACGTGCATTTCAAATTGATTGAGCCACGGGCCGATCTTGACGTTTTCATGATTGCGCCGAAAGGCCCCGGTCATACGGTGAGAAGCGAGTATCTTAAAGGCGCGGGCGTGCCAACCTTGATTGCCGTCCATCAGGATGCCTCTGGCAACGCCCACGACATTGGTTTGTCTTATGCGTCGGCCAACGGCGGCGGACGGGCCGGAGTTATTGAAACAACGTTCAAAGAAGAATGCGAAACAGACCTGTTTGGTGAGCAAGCTGTTTTGTGCGGCGGGGCCTCTGCCCTTGTGCAATGCGGATTTGAAGTGCTAACCGAAGCAGGTTATGCGCCGGAAATGGCTTATTTCGAATGTTTGCATGAGCTGAAATTAATTGTTGACCTGATGTATGAAGGCGGCATCGCCAACATGCGTTATTCCATCTCTAACACCGCAGAATATGGCGATTATATGAGCGGATCACGGGTGATTACGCCTGAAACCAAGCTGGAAATGAAGCGCATCCTCGCCGACATCCAAGAAGGTCGTTTCGTCAATGACTTCATGCTCGATAACAAAGTCGGCCAAGTAAAACTCAAAGCCGCCCGCGCCAAAGGCGCCGCCCACCCCATCGAAGAAGTAGGCGCCAACCTCCGCGCCATGATGCCGTGGTTGAAAGAAAACAAACTGGTTGATAAAGATAAGAACTAAATCTTTATTTCTTAAAAGTTCAAAAGCCTCTTCGGGTCAACTTGAAGGGGCTTTTTTTATGCCTAAGTCTTAGCTCCATTCCCTTTCATTGTCATTCCCGCCCTCATCTTGTCATTTCCGCCCTATATGTCATTCCTGCCCTAACACGTCATTCCTGCGCTAACACGTCATTCCTGCGCAGGCAGGAATCCAGTTTTTTTTATTAGAGGACTAGACTCCTGCCTTCGCAGGAGTGACAATGCTGGGCAAGGAGTGACAATACTGGGCAAGGCGTGACAATAGGGCATGAGGGTTGAAGGATACACATATATTCTAGCAAGCAAGCGCAATGGGACGCTCTATATTGGTGTGACCAGTGACTTGGTTCGGCGCATATATGAACATAAGAATGACTTTGTCGACGGGTTCACGAAAGAACATTCCGTACATGATCTGGTCTTTTACGAGAAGCACAACAGCATTGAGGATGCCATTATTCGTGAGAAACAGCTTAAAAAGTGGAAACGTAATTGGAAACTAAGGCTGATAGAAAGCGTTAATCCAGACTGGAAAGATTTATATAGCGGTATTTTATAGAACGGGTGAAAAGAGGATCATTCTTCCCTCAAGCCGTCATTCTTGCCCTAACACGTCATTCCTGCCCTAAAACGTCATTCTTGCCCCAACATGTCATTCCTGCGAAGGCAGGAAACCAGTTTTTTTATTAGAGGGCTAGACTCCTGCCTTCGCAGGAGTGACGACTGAATATTGGTATTTTTAGTTTAGCCTCAAGCGCCGGCGCTTTTCTTATTTCCTGCTTGAGTAAACTAAAGCTACGGCAACTTAGGCTACGCGCAATTGTGCGCGGCGGGCGGTCGCCCTTGCCTCAGCCCGTATGGGCTTCGGGATTTTTACTTATCATCACCCATTTTCAAGGCGGCAATGAAGGCAGAGTGGGGGATTTCTACGTTGCCGTATAGGCGCATTTTCTTTTTGCCTTTTTTCTGCTTATCCAGCAGTTTGCGCTTGCGGGAGATGTCGCCGCCGTAGCATTTGGCGGTCACGTCTTTGCGCATGGCGCTGATGGTTTCGCGGGCGATGACCTTGCCGCCGATGGCGGCTTGGATCGGAATTTTAAATAATTGGCGCGGGATCAGGTCTTTGAGGCGTTCACAGAGCGCCCGGCCCCGGTAATCGGCTTGTGAGCGATGAACCATCATGCCCAGGGCGTCCACAGGCTCTGAATTGACCATAATCGATAGCTTCACCAGATCCCCGTCGCGATAGCCATCCATCTGATAATCAAAACTGGCATAGCCCCGCGATAGGGATTTCAGCTTATCATAAAAATCATAAACCACTTCGTTCAGGGGTAATTTATAGGTGAGCATAGCCCGGTTGCCGGCATAATTTAATTCCACTTGCTCGCCGCGCTTATCCTGACATAATTTTAGAACAGCCCCCAAATAATCGTCTGGCACTAAAATCGTCGCAATGATCCACGGTTCTTCGATATGATCAATATGGGTCGGGTCGGGCATATCGGACGGATTATGCAATTCCTGCATGTCGCCCTTATTGAGGTGTAAGCGATAGATCACACTGGGTGATGTGGTGATGATATCGAGATCAAATTCACGGGTCAGCCGCTCTTGGATAATCTCCAAATGGAGCATGCCGAGGAAGCCGCAGCGAAACCCATAACCCAGGGCCGTTGAGGTTTCGGTCTCAAAGCTAAAGCTGGCATCATTAAGCCGCAGTTTATGCATGCTTTCCCGAAGCGTCTCGAAATCGGCGGCATCAGCGGGAAATAAGCCGCAGAAAACAACGCTTTGTACCGGTTTAAAGCCGGGCAGAGGCTCTGCGGTTTCTTTTTTAAATTCGGTGATGGTATCGCCCACATTGGTCTGGGAGACTTCCTTGATGGAGGCGGTGAAGAAGCCAATCTCGCCGGGGCCTAGCTCATCAACAAGAACTTCTTTGGGCGTAAAAATACCAACCCGGTCAAGGGTATGTTCCGTGCCTGCGATCATCATTTTGATCTTCATGCCTTTTTTGACTTTGCCGTCAATCACGCGGATCAAAACCATGACGCCTAAGTAAGTGTCATACCAGCTATCGACGAGGAGGGCTTTTAACGGCGCATGGGCATCGCCTTTGGGCGGCGGTAATATTTTCACAAGGCTGTTGAGCAGCTCATCAATGCCTTCGCCGGTTTTAGCGGAGACCTTAATGGCGCCGCTGGCATCAATGCCGATGACATCTTCGATTTGTGCGCGTACCTGCTCTGGCTCGGCGGCGGGCAGGTCAATTTTATTGAGCACAGGGACAATTTCGTGGTTATGCTCAATGGCTTGATAAACATTGGCCAAGGTTTGTGCCTCAACCCCCTGACTGGCATCCACCACCAGAAGCGAGCCTTCGCAGGCATAAAGGCAGCGGCTGACCTCATAGGCGAAATCCACATGTCCCGGCGTATCCATCAGGTTCAGGATATAAGTTTCGCCGTCATGGGCTTTATATTTCAGCCGCACAGTTTGCGCCTTGATGGTGATCCCGCGTTCGCGTTCAATATCCATACTATCAAGGACTTGATTGGTCATTTCGCGATCGGTCAAGCCTTCGCAATGCTGAATCATGCGATCGGCGAGGGTCGATTTCCCATGGTCAATATGGGCAATAATCGAGAAATTTCTTATTTTGCTAAGCTCTGTCATGACAGGGCTTTTATCACTCATAATGCCTGCCGTAAACTGATAAATAGGGCTATGGCGTTTGCTGTGATGTTTTATGCGCTAAATAGCGATAGAGCTTTAATTCTCCCGAGCGCAGGGCTTTTATTCGGCGATTCCATAATTCAGCTTCTCTGAGGATGGCAAACATATTGCTGCGGCCAGATTCGCCATCTTCTGACAAGAGTAAGGCAAGTTTTTCTGCCTTGGCCCAGGCCTCATTTACCATATCCATATATTGATCAGTGATCTCTTCCTGGATGCGAATGCTAAAGTGATTTCCTTCCAATAGGGATATCAGGTCGCCTGAGGTCGCCGGAAAAGGCGGAAGCGGCTCGTTTTGTATCCAGTCATAAACATCCGGGTGGGTATGACTATAGTGATCATTGAGCACAAAATCCGTGAAGAGGAACAAGCCGTCATCTTTAAGATGATGATATATACTGGTTATCGCGGCCGCCTTATTTTTAATGCTATATAATGTTTCCTTAGAAAAGGCCCGGTCAAAAGAACGCTCGAAACTCAAAGGGCCGTTCAAGTCAAGATGGGCGATCGGGGCTTTTTTCTCTAATCCTTTGGCGACTGATATTTTCATCGCTTCTTGGGCAAGATCCGGGCTGCTTTCGTAACCGTTAACCCAGACTCCAAATTTTTTGGCTAAGACCCGCGACGGCCCCCCGAGGCCCGCGCCAATGACGACAGCACTCATTTTTGGTGAGAAGGCAAGAAGTTTTGACATATGGATGATATTTTGCACGCCGCCGGGGCCGCAGAAACCTTCTCCCCATATTAGTTGGCTGACTTTTATGCGCTCATGGTTCCAGTGGGGTTTCTCGTCGCCGGTTTTGGCGAGAGGCTTGTCAGCTCTTGGTGGGGGTGGCGTGGGCATCTGTCGTTTTTGTTCTAAATCTGCGACGTCATAGCCTTTCCACCAAGCGATGACTTTCCACTTCAAAGAAATTTTTGAAGGGTTGTCTCCTATAATATCAGTCATTGGGTACGCCTTTTTAACGTATGAATTAAACGGGGCGCGTTGGTTATAATTGCCTTTTAAAATTGGCTCTTTTTAACAAACTTGCCTTTAAATCCCAATATTCTGCCTTAGAGTTATATTTGTCTTTTTATGTAATATGCCTTATTTTCTTAGGGAAATTTGTCCTCTCCTCCTAACGTATTTCTTCATTTGGTTTATTGGCCAGGAATCGCCAGACGTGGAGATGGCCTTCTTTTAAGATCTTTGCCCGGAGCGCCCAATGCTCCGCTTCTTCCATGAGGGATTCTATGGCTTTGATCCCCTCTTCGCCTTTTGAGGCGAGTTCCTTGGCAATAACGGCGGCCTTAGACCAGCTATGTTCAATAAGCTCGATATATTCTTGTGAAATATCTTCGTTTACCCTGAGGCTAAAGCCCGCTTTTTCCAGGGCATCCTTCATGATGGTGGCGGTTACGGGAAAGGGAAGCTCGGCCTCTTGTTTTAGCCATTCTTGCACATCTGGATTATTGAGCGATTCCATATTTGTGAGGGTATAGTCCGTGATAAGGAATAAGGCGCCATTTTTAAGGGTATCAAACGTATCTTGCAGGATTTTTTCTTTATTGGGGAAGCCATAAAGGGCTTCCTTTGAAAAGGCCCGGTCAAAATGCCGATCAAAGGGGGAGTCTTGCTCAGGGTCTAGATGTTTGATGATGGCTTTGGAGGCGAATCCCTGATCTTCGGATATTTTCATGCCCTGTGTGGCCAGCTCTTTTGAGAGTTCATATCCTGTAATCCAGACGCCGAATTCTTCTGCTAAGACCCGCGATGGCCCCCCAAGGCCCGCGCCAATAACAATGGCGCTCATTTCAGAATTCATGGTTAAAAGCTTACACATGCTTTGGATATGTTCCGTCCCGCCGGGCCCGCAATATCCCTCACCCCAAATTAACTGCATCATTTGCATACGCAGTTTATGCCAGGCCATGCTGGTATCCTTGTTATTTTCCACGGCGGCAGAGGTGATTTTTATATCAGAAAGGCCCATATCATTTTGGTGGGCAAGCAGGCGTGCCTTTACATCGTCAAGATCATAACCATTCCACCATGATTCCAATCTTAACTTAAGAGGGACTTTGATATCTTTCGTTACTTCAGTCATCTTCCCATTGCCTCTATTTTACACGACTGGGGATAAATGATAGCCGAATCGTCTTTAAATTGTGTTAATGACGATTTGCGTTATGTTAGGGTGAAAAGTAATGTCATCGTAACGTGCCGCCGGTTTTCCGATGAACCGTCTCAATGACTTTTGAGGAGAACTTCTCAATCTCTTCTTCCGTTAATGTTCTGTCCATGGCTTGCAGTTTGATATTAAGCGCAATAGATTTTTGATGATCCTCAATGCCTTGTCCCAGATAGACGTCAAATAAGGTGACATCTTCGATCAGTTTTTTATCAACGGATTGGGCGGCTTTGATAATGTCCACGGCAGGGGTGTCCTGATCCACGACAAAGGCAAAATCCCGCTCTACGGCTTGAAAATCAGACGATATCAAGGGGCCACGGCTATGGCTGCCTTTCGACTTTTGTCCCTTGGATTTTGGAAAAGGAATATTTTCTAGCAAGATCTCAAAGGCCACCAGCGGCCCCTTAACATCAAGTGCTTTACAGATAGCAGGATGGATCTCGCCAAAATAGGCCAGAATATTTTTGGGGCCAAGGCGAAGCGTGCCGCTGCGGCCCGGATGGTACCAGCTGGGCGCTTCAGCCACAACCTGCGCCTGATCAATCTTGGCACCAATGGCCCGAAGCAGGGCTTCTGCATCTGATTTTGCGGTAAAGGCATCGACATTTGCCGGACTATGCGCCCAATGTTTGCTGCCGTCCTGACCCCGCCGAATACCGGCCAGGACAAGAGATTGCCCGTCTGGTGTGTCGCTGGAAAATTGATTGCCGCATTCAAACAGGGCGACATTTCGGAAACCACGGCCCAAATTCCGGCCTGCTGCGGTGATCAAATTTGGCAAGAGGTTAGGCCGCATGGCGTCAAGGTCAGCACTGATGGGATTATCCAAAACCAGCTCTGCTTTAAGGCCCTCAAATAATTTGGCTTGCGCGGACGGCAGAAAAGACCAGGTTATGGCTTCGCGCATACCCCGAGATGCCGCCGCACGTTTTGCCATTCGCCCCCGTTTTTGCATGGCGTTCAGGCCTGTTTGAATGGCGCGGCTTGAGGCGGGAAGCGGCGCGGGTATGATATGCTCGAACCCGTAAATGCGAAGGACGTCTTCCACCAAATCAGCTTCGCCGTCAATATCACAGCGCCAGGATGGTGTGACAACATCAAGCGTGTCCCCCACCTTGGTCACATGAAACCCAAGGCGGGTTAATATGGCTATGATATCTTTTTCGCTTACAGCAACGCCGCCAAGTTTCTCAACGCGGGCAGGCCTTAAGGATACGGTCTTTGAAATGGTTGGTGCGGTGCCTGTCACAACCACATCACTGGCCTCTCCGCCGCATATATCAAGGATCAACCGCGTGGCAAATTCAATGCCGGGCAGCATCGTAAGAGGGTCAACGCCGCGCTCAAAACGGTATCTTGCATCACTATCAATGCCAAGTTTTCTTCCCGCCATCGCGATGGTAATAGGGTCAAACCAGGCAGCTTCGACAAAAACATTTACGGTGTCTTCTTGGCAGCTGGTGCTTTCTCCGCCCATAATGCCGCCAAGGCCAATGACGCCGCGATCATCGGTAATCACGCACATGCCGTCCTCAAGGACATAGTCATTCCCATCAAGCGCTGTCAAAGCTTCCCCCGCTTTGGAGAGGCGAACTATGATATCACCCTTTATCTTATCCGCATCAAACACATGCAAGGGCCGGGCCATGTCGTAGGTAAGGAAGTTCGTCATATCAACCAGCGCAGATATGGGCTTCATACCAAGCGCCCGTAGTTTACGCTGGAGCCATTGGGGGCTTGGGCCATTTTTAACGCCGCGAATAAGCCGGCCAGCAAAGACAGGGCAGGCTTCCGGGCTCTGCAGTTTCACGGCCTGAGGACAGGTGAAACGGCCCTTTATCGGGGACAGATCACGGGATTTTAGCGTTCCTATACCTGCGGCGGCCAAATCACGGGCAATACCATAAATGCCCAAGGCATCAGGATGGTTTGGTGTGATAGCAATTTCGATAACAGGGTCATCGACGCCTTTATAGTCGGCAAATTTAACGCCCACAGGGGCATCACTGGGCAAATCGATGATGCCATCATGGTTATCGCCAAGGCCCAGTTCCCGCTCGGAACACATCATGCCATTGGAGTCCACACCACGAATTTTAGTGGGTTTTAATGTCATGCCGTTGCTCGGTATGGTCGCGCCAGACGGGGCAAAGGCCCCCTTTAGGCCCAAACGCGCATTGGGCGCACCGCAAACCACTTGACATATTTCTGTGCCGGTATTGACCTTAAGCACCTGAAGCTTATCCGCATCGGGATGTGGGCCAGCCTCAACCACTTCTGCAATGATAAAAGGCGCGAGGTCATCGGCAGGATTATGAATGTCTTCGACTTCGAGACCAATGGCGGTGAGTTTTTCAGAAATCTGGTCAAGAGTTGCCTCTGTATCAAGATGCTCTTTGAGCCATGAAAGCGTGAATTTCATCGGACGTCTCCCCCTTTATTATTGGCCTCAATCGCCGGCGCTGCGCTTGGGCTTTCCTCGCGCTGGCTCGGGCGGGCGCTTGCCCTTGCCTCAGCCTTATGGCTTCGGTTTTTATTGGCCTCAATCGCCGGCGCTGCGCTTGGGCTTTCCTCGCGCTGGCTCGGGCGGGCGCTTGCCCTTGCCTCAGCCTTATGGCTTCGGTTTTTGTTGGCCTCAATCGCCGGCGCTGCGCTTGGGCTTTCCTCGCGCTGGCTCGGGCGGGCGCTTGCCCTTGCCTCAGCCTTATGGCTTCGGTTTTTATTGGCCTCAATCGCCGGCGCTGCGCTTGGGCTTTTATCCGGCATATTGGTGTTTTGGGTGCTGAGGGAGGGAATATCTAGGGCGGCGAAACCATAATGTTTCAGCCACCGCATATCTGCCGCAAAAAAATCCCGTAAGTCAGGAATGCCCCATTTGAGCATGGCAATACGGTCAAGGCCCATGCCAAAGGCAAAGCCTTGATATTCATTGGGGTCTAAATTAACATTTTCCAGCACCCGGGCATTGACCATGCCGCAGCCCATAATTTCCAGCCAGTCGTCGCCTTCGCCAATTAATATCTCGCCGTCCTTAAACGCGCAGCCAATATCCACCTCGGCGGAGGGTTCAGTGAAGGGAAAATAGCTTGGGCGGAAACGAATTTTAACATCGTCCAGTTCAAAAAACTTGCGGCAGAATTCTTCGATACACCATTTCAAGTGACCCATATGGATGTTCTTATCAATGACAAGCGCCTCAACCTGATGGAACATAGGCGTGTGGGTGGCATCACTGTCACAGCGGTATGTCCGTCCCGGGGCAATGATACGGTAAGGCGGCGGGCCAGACATCATGGTGCGAATTTGCACAGGCGAGGTATGGGTGCGGAGGACTTTACGTTTGCCGTCCGCATCCTCTGGCAAATAAAAGGTATCATGCATTTGGCGCGCGGGATGTTCTTCGGGAATATTAAGGGCGGTAAAATTATAGAAATCTTCTTCTATCTCTGGCCCCTCGGCAATGCTAAATCCAATTTCCGTAAAAATTTCAGCCACCTCATCCATCACTTGGGTAATGGGGTGGATGCTGCCGCTGTTCTCTGGGGGGCTTGGCAGGGTGATGTCGATCCGTTCGGATTGTAATCGCTGGTTTAATTCCGCTGTTTCAAGGTGGGTTTTATGATCGGCGATGGCGTCATTAATGCGGCTTTTCAGGCTGTTTAATTTTGGGCCGAATTCTGTTTTTTCATGGGGGGTCATCTTACCAAGTTCGCGCATAAGCAGACTAACGCGGCCTTTTTTGCCCACTTCTGATACTCTGATGCCCTCTAATGCAGTCAGATTATCACTGGCAGAAATGGCCGTGATGATGTCGGTTTCTAAGTCTTGGAGATTTTCCATATTACGCCCAATATATAAACAAATGATCTGTAAAAAAACAAAAAGGAGCCTACTACTGAATGAGCAGGCTCCTTACTTGATCTCTCTTTCAAGATAGATGATCAGGTCTTCAAGCGTTAAGAGCGGCCTGTGCCTGATCAGCAATTGCTTTGAAAGCTTCCGGTTCACGAACGGCCAAGTCAGCCAGAACTTTACGGTCAAGTTCGATGCCTGCTAGTTTCAGGCCGTTCATAAATCGTGAATAAGTCATGTCTTGCAGGCGTGCAGCCGCATTGATGCGCTGAATCCATAAGGCGCGGAATGTCCGCTTACGAACCTTGCGGTCGCGATAGGCATATTGGCCCGCTTTTTCAACGGCCTGCATCGCTACCCGGATCGTGCTTTTACGGCGACCGCGATAACCTTTTGCAAGTTTTAATACTTTTTTGTGACGTGCGTGAGATGTCACGCCTCTTTTTACATGTGCCATTTTATTGTCCTAATCAACCGTTCGGGAGGAATTTCATTACGATACGAGCATCCTGACTACAGAGGATGGTGGTGCCGCGTTGGTTACGAAGTGTTTTATTTGAGCGTTTAATCATACCATGCTGTTTCCCAGCCTGCGTGGCACGCACTTTTCCTGTACCGGTGATTTTGAAGCGCTTTTTGGCACTACTTTTGGTTTTCATCTTGGGCATTTAGCTTTTCCTTTTACGTAAAAATTACGCTGTAATCTCTTACAGCAAGCTTTCCGCATGATGAGGCATGCCCTGCCATATCACGCAATGAAGTTGAGGTATATACCCCCCTTTGTTATGTTATGCAAGGGGATTCAGCCTGATTTCATGGGTTGATTTAAATAAAATTTGCCTTGTTGTTACCACGATTAGAACATAACGTGGGACAACAACATTTAAGACATAAAAAAGAGGGTCATTTAAATGATTAGTGATGTGATGGCGCGGTTGGGCGCACGGTTTATGATGGGGTTGTTTTTCAGCCTTGTTGTTATCTCTGGATCGGCTGTCAGCGAAGAGACCGCTATTGTCACCGCGCGTCCGGCTTTGTGGCAAGTAGAGCAGGGGGATAAGAAAACCTATCTACTCGGTTCCTTTCATCTTTTGCCAAAAAATTATCGCTGGTATGAGGGCATCATTCAAAAATCATTTGAGGCGGCGGACGAATTGGTTCTGGAAACCGACATCAGTGCGGCTGGGACGGCGCAAATACAGGGACTTGTCATTAAAAACGCCTTTTTTGGCCAAGGGGATAATCTGAAGAATCATTTGGACGCGCGCCATTATCAAATGATGCTTGGCTATGCGTCAAAGGTTATGGGCCTTAAGGAAGCGGCCGCGATTAAGTCTAAGCCCTGGTTTATGGCGGTTCAGCTCTCGGTTGTTTCGGTCATGTCCAGCGGGATGGACCCTGAATCAGGGGTCGATAAATATTTGCAAAATCTGGCCCTAAAAGACGGAAAAATAATATCCGGCCTTGAAACGCCAACGGAACAAATGATGGCTTTGATTGATCACCCTTTAAAGGTTCAGTCGGAAATGCTCACCGATACCCTAGATAAATTGGGAAATTTCAAGGTTTATATGGACAGTTATATTGCCGCATGGGCGTCTGGGGATGCCGATAGATTAAACAAAACCATGGTGCAAGATATGGCCTCACAGCCGGAAATGTACCAAGCTCTCTTGGTGGATCGTAATCACAATTGGCTGCCTAAAATTGAAAGCTATATCCAGAATAAAAAGACCACATTTATTGTGGTTGGGGCCGCTCATCTGGTGGGGCCAGACGGCATCGTGAAGCTGCTGAGAAGCCGGGGCTATAAGGTGAAAAAAATCCAATAGGGCGCATTAATGACATATCTTCTTCACATGCCCCATTGAAAAACCCGCCGGACTTGCTCAGTCGCTGACGGGTTCTTGCTCTGGCTACGTTGTAAAATTCAGCTGCGATTTTTCAGCGTGCCAAGATGTGCTGACCAAAGGGTGCACAATGGGCTCATTATACATAAAAACCCCAAAAAATCAAGGCCGGTGGCCTGGCTTAGCTTTAGGGGGGTTTTTATAATCATTATAAGTTTATTTGGAGCGACTCGGAGGTTTTATCATAATTTGGCCCAAGTTATTTAGGCGGCCAAGCTATTTAGGTGCCCAAGTTATTTAGGAGAAAGCACCATGATCATCTGGCGGCCTTCCATTTTCGGGGCAAGCTCCACTTTTGTTTTTTCTTTGAAGTCTTCTTGAACGCGTTTAAGAACATCCATGCCCAGCTCTTGATGGGTCATTTCGCGGCCACGGAATCGCAGGGTGATTTTGACTTTATCGCCAGCGGTCAAGAATTTATCAACAGAGCGCATTTTTACATCATAGTCATGTTTTTCAATGCCAGGACGTAATTTGATTTCTTTGACCTCAACCACCTTTTGCTTCTTTTTGGCGAGGCTGGCCTTTTTCTGCGCGGCATAGCGGAACCGGCCATAGTCGAGAATTTTACACACAGGCGGTTCTGCATTTGGTGAAATTTCGACAAGATCGAGTCCGGCGGCTTTAGCCATTGTAATGCCAATTTGAATGTTGACAGTGCCATGGTTTTCACCGGTGTCATCTATCAATCTGATTTCATCATTGTCGATTTCGTCATTGACCCGTAGTCCTTTTTTGGATGAGGGGGCCTGCATTGGTCTTTTAGCTATTTAAGTTTCCTCCTGCGGAAGTCAATTTTTGCCTATATCCGCTATGTTGTTAAAAATGGTGTAATTTTACTCTTTATTACCGAAAAAAACAAAAAATGCAATGTTCAATAATATTCTCTTTATATACTATAGATCCGGGGTAAGGGACTCTTGTTTTAATTTATGAATAGCCTCGCTTAAATCAAGGGTTTCCTGACGTTTTGAGCCGAGGCGTCTGATGGTTACGGTATTTTCCACGGCCTCGCGCGCGCCGACCACATAAATGGCCGGCGTTTTGGCGTGGGAATGTTCCCGAACCTTATAGTTGATTTTCTCATTTCGCAGATCCATCTCGGCCCGAAGCCCGTGATCTTTCAACTGGGCATATACGGTGCGGACATAATCATCTTGATCGGATGTGATCCCTGTGACCACAACTTGCGTCGGGGCAAGCCACAGGGGGAATCGCCCGGCATGTTCTTCGATCAGGATGCCGATGAAACGCTCAAAAGACCCCAAAATTGCCCGGTGCAACATCACAGGGCGATGTTTATCATTGTCGGCCCCAATATAATGGGCGTCCAGTCTTTCTGGCAGGACAAAGTCAAGTTGCAGGGTGCCGCATTGCCAATCGCGCCCGATGGCATCGGTCAAGACAAATTCAAGTTTTGGGCCATAAAAGGCCCCTTCGCCTGGGTTCAGGCTATAGCCCAATCCTGTTGTTTTCAGCGCATCCAGCAAGTATTTTTCAGCCTCATCCCAAGTTTTATCTGTCCCTGCGCGCACCTCTGGTCGATCAGAGAATTTTACTTTGAGATCAGTAAAGCCAAAGTCTTTATAAACTTCCATCAACATTTTACAAAAGACTTCAGTTTCAGACGTGATTTGATCTTTGGTACAGAAAATATGGGCGTCGTCCTGGGTGAAGGATCGCACCCGCATAAGGCCATGCAGCGCGCCCGATGGCTCATACCGATGGCAGGAACCAAATTCAGCCAGCCTCAGCGGTAAATCACGGTAACTCACGATTCCCTGATTGAAGACCTGCACATGACAGGGGCAGTTCATGGGTTTAAAGGCAAGATCACGCTCATCGGCCTTTGTTGTATACATATGTTCGCGAAATTTTTCCCAGTGGCCTGATTTTTCCCAAAGCTTACGATCCACCAGCTGCGGCGTATTAATTTCCTGATAACCGTATTTTATCTGCTTGCGGCGCATGTAAGCTTCGATCTGCTGATATATGGTCCAGCCATTGGGGTGCCAGAAAGGCATGCCGGCGGCCTCTTCCTGGAAATGGAATAATTTCATTTCCTTGCCCAATTTTCGGTGATCGCGCTTTTCCGCTTCTTCTATGCGGGTGAGGTAAGCGTTAAGTTCTTTTTTGGTGCGCCATGCCGTGCCGTAAATGCGTTGCAGCATTTCATTATTGCTGTCCCCGCGCCAATAGGCCCCCGCGACCTTCATCAATTTAAAGGCATCTTTGGGGAGTTTTCCCGTGGACGGTAAATGGGGGCCACGGCATAAATCAATAAAGTCACCTTGGCGGTATAAGGAGATAGCCTGACCTGCGGGGATGGCCGCGATCAATTCCGCTTTATAGTCTTCCCCCATGCCCTTGAAAAAGGCAATCGCATCATCACGATCCATTTCGCTACGGATGATTTCCTCGTCACGTTCGATGATCTCAGCCATACGTTTCTCAATGACCTCAAGGTCATCTGTGGAAAAGGGGTCTTTACGGGCAAAGTCATAATAGAAACCATTTTCAATAGAGGGGCCGATGGTGACCTGCGTATCGGGGTAAAGTTCCTTTACCGCCTCAGCCATGATATGGGCCGCATCATGGCGCAGAATTTCAAGGGCTTCATCGTCTTGTATGGTGATGATGGAAACGTCTGAATCTTGGGTAATTTCGCGGCTAAGATCCCATTGCTCGCCGCCGACCACTATGGCGATGGCGGCCTTGGCAAGGCCTGGGCCGATGTCAGATGCAAGGGTGCGCCCCGTCACCGGACCCTGGTAGGTACGGACACTGCCATCAGGCAGGGTTAGGGCGACATGTGCAGCATTTTTCATCGGGTCACTCATTCTTAGGTTAGCTGTTTTTGACTTTAAGAGTCATCATATATTCCCGCGTGACATTATAAGGAAAAACATTTGTGTCAAGTAGCAGTTGCGTTTTTAGGGCAGCTTTGACATAAAAAAGGATATTTTCTTGACGTAAGTAAGGAAAGCCGATGGACTATATTATGTATAAAGGCCGTAAATTGGCCTATAAATCTCAAAAAGGCAAAGGGCCAACGGTTATCTTCTTTCCAGGATTTATGTCCGATATGGAAGGCAGTAAAGCGGCGACTTTGGCCGAATTTTGCCGCAGCCGGGGCCAAGCCTATGTGCGGTTTGATTATTCTGGTCATGGGCGCTCATCGGGGGACTTTAAGGACGGCACCATCGGGGCTTGGAAAGAAGATGCCCTGGCCATCATTGATCAGGTCACAAAAGGCGAGATCATCCTTGTCGGATCGAGCATGGGCGGCTGGATCGGGCTTTTGTCTGGGCTTGCTCTAAAGGCGCGGGTTAAAGGTTTTGTGGGCCTCGCCGCCGCGCCGGATTTCACGAAGGAGCTCTGCTGGGATCTCTATTCAGACGAGGTGAAAGCCACTTTGGAGAAGGATGGTGTTTATTACGAGGCCTGCGATTATGGCGATGATCCCTATCCCATGACCTTGACATTGTTGCAAGAAGGTAATGATCATTTGTTGCTGGACAAAGACATTGACCTTGACTGCCCAGTTCGCCTCATTCAAGGGATGAAAGACCCTGATGTGCCGCCCCTCACGGCGCAACGGATTTCGGATTGCCTCACATCCGAGGACGTCGTAATCACCTACGTCAAGAACGGCGACCATCGCCTGTCCACTGACGCAGATTTAAAACGGCTCTGTCAGATGGTAAAAGAAATCTCGGGAGACTTAATATGACGAACGACATTATGAATAACGATGGGCAAAAACTCATCGATGTAAGCCATGTGGTCGCGCATGGTATGATCACCTATAAAGGACTTCCCGCCCCGATCATTTGTGATTATTTGAGCCGGGAAGCGTCAAAAGAATTTTATGATGAGGAGACGCGCTTTCAAATCGGGCGCATTGATATGGTGGCCAATACGGGAACCTATCTTGATGCGCCTTATCACCGATTCGAGACGGGAAAGGATCTTTCGGAATTAGACCTCAGCTCATTGGCAAATCTTGATGGGCTTGTGATTCATGTTGGGCCAAATATTCAAAAAATAACGGCAGAAAACTTTACGGGCGTTGACGTGAAAGGCAAAGCCGTTTTGATCAGAACCGACTGGTCGCGCCATTGGGCCACGGATCAGTATTTTGAAAATTTTCCTCATCTGACCAAAGAGGCGGCTGAATATTTGAGGGATAATGGTGCGGTACTGGTGGGAATCGATTCCCATAATATCGATGACACAAGCGGCAAATCTCGCCCTGTGCATACGGTACTCCTCGGGGCTGATATTGCCATAGTCGAACATATGACAGGGCTAAGTGCCTTGCCAGAAACAGGCTTTAAATTCTTTGCGGTGCCTGTGAAGGTCAAGGGTATGGGAACCTTTCCCGTGAGGGCTTTTGGATTGATTAACGTTTAAGGTCTTTGGTTAATGATAAGAAGCCATGCTTGTATGTGGGGTATTTCAGCGTGATTCCGAGGTCTTTTTTAATACGGTCATTGCGGACTCTTTTGTTTTCCGAATAAAATATTTTCATCATGAGGGACATTTCCGCATCATCAAAATTAATGGCGGGTAGGGGCGCATGGCCCAAAAGGTCACAGATATAATCAATGACGTCCGCGCTTGGCGCTGGCATATCATCAACCAGATTATAGACTTGGCCTCCATGGGGTGACGCTATGGACGCCATGAGGCTTTGGGTAATATCGTTCACATGGATGCGCGAGAAAAACTGACCCTCTTTTATAATTTTTTTCAACCTTCCCGCTTGTAAATTGACGAGCTGCCCTTTGTTTGGCCCATAAATACTACCAAGCCGAAAGATATGTACCGGAATATTATGGTCTTTGAAAAGTGTGAGCCATGCCATTTCTGCCTCAAGCCTTGCCTGTCCCTTGACGGAGGTTGGGGCAGGCTTGGTCTCTTCATCAACCCAATCGCCGCCGCGATCGCCGTAAATGCCTGTGGTGGAGAGATAACCCACCCACTTGAGGTTTGTAAGCCGAGAGATAATATCTCTATGGTGCTGCAGGACAGGGTCGATCATATTATCTTGGGGCGGGATGGAAATGAGCAGATGCGTGACATTGGCCAGAATTTCTTCCGCCATTATCAGGGGGCGAGTCCCGTCAAAAATATGGCGAATTACAGGGGGTGGGGAACCACCCCGCAGCCTGCGAGAGCTGCCCGAGAAAGACCAGCCATCCTCCTGCCCTTTTAACTGGGCAATAAGGGCTTCTGCACAATAGCCAAGTCCAAAACAGAATAAATTTTGTGTCATGTGTGCCGGTTCCGTATTTTAGCCTCAATGAGAAGATAAGGATTTGATCTTGAGTGATTTTAAGGCCATATTCTTGCAAATGAAATATATATTGTTTTTAATTATCTTGATGCCCCTTTTATCCGCTTTGGGTTATGCCGAAGAAGATGATGCCCAGAAGTATGAAAAATGTATGGGGCTTGTTGAAACATCAGCGCAGGGCGCGGTGGATTACGCCAATGACTGGATATTTAGCGGATTTGGCGGCATTCCGGCGGGACATTGTAAAGCCTTAGGTCTTCTTGGGATTGGTCAGGCAAAGGATGCTGCAAAACTTCTGGACAGCCTTGGGGACGAGATGGTTGTGAAGGCCCCACTAGACCCTTCTCAGGCCACCAAGAATGCCCAGATCAGGACACAGCTTTTTGTGCAGGCCGCCCTGGCATGGCAAAGGGCAGAAGCGTATGATAAGGCCTATATTTCTTATAGTTCCGCGCTGTCTGGCATCACGGATGATGATCCTCATAATAATCGGCTTATTGGCGATTTATATATGGCAAGAGGGCATCTCCAGATCTTGCGCGGCGAAAATAGGGCGGCCATTAATGATTTTACCAGTGCCATTGAAAAGAATAGCAGATCGTTTGAAGGATTTCTGGCGCGGGCCAAGGCTTATCGAAAGATCAGGCAATATTTAAAAGCGCGTTTGGACGTGAAAGAGGCCCTCATCTTAAGCCCAGATCATCCAGAAGTTTTATTGGAAAAAGGTATTTTGTTGCGCTTGGAGGGAAAAAAATTAGAGGCCCGCGCAGCATGGCAAAAAATCATAGATCTTTATCCCCAATCGGATGATGCGGAAATAGCCCATGAAAATATAGATCTGTTACAGGAAAATTAGGGTCAATTCCCTGACGCCTCAATTATGCCATAATATTTAGGCACGCTATATAGTCTTGTATAGGCTTATAATATCAATTTTAAGTGAGGAATGACCATGAATAGCGTTATTAAAAATATACGATCACCAAAATTAATCGTAGCCATATTGACGGCGGCTTCTTTTTTTGTGATGCCCGCCATCAGTCAGGCGGGTGATAAGCACCAAACAAAAAAAGCCGAGCATATGATGGATAAGAAAAAAGAAAAGATGGAAAAGCATGAGCATGACATGAAAGAAAAGATGGAAAAGCATGAGCATGACATGAAAGAAAAAATGGAAAAGGGTGATCATGACATGAAAGATAAAAAGGAAAAGCAAGAGGAACATGACGATTAAGTTTTTTTCTTAAAGTTTTTATCTAGGGAGATGTTCGCATCTCCTTTTTTTTATGTTTTTCTCTATTATGTTTTTATCTTTGCCATTCTTGTCGTACATTTTCATCGGTTTCAGCAGCGAGATGCACGGCCTTAAGGCTTCGCCATTGGGCCGTGTCACATAAGTTATACAGCGCCCAAACGGCCATGGCGCGAATGACCGCTGCGGGATCGACAAGATGTTTTGTAACCTTGGGGATCAGGGCTGTCTCATGGCTGTTGCCGATGGCGATCAAGACATTTCGGATGAAATAATCCCGTCCGATACGTTTGATGGGCGAGCCGGAAAAGACGTGACGAAAGGCCGTATCGTCCAATTCGACAAGGTCGCCGAGCGCAGGGAAGGACAATTCCGGGCGCGGCATATAGGCAGGCTCAGAGAGAATTTTGGCATATTTATTCCAAGGGCAGACGGCCAAACAGTCATCGCAGCCGTAAATGCGGTTGCCCATGGGGTTGCGGAATTCACGAGCGATATGGCCCTTATATTCAATGGTCAGATATGATATGCAGCGCCGCGCATCCAGTTTATTTGGGGCGGGAAAAGCATTTGTTGGGCAGATATCAAGGCATTTCCGGCAACTGCCGCAATGGGTGGTCTCAGGTAAGTCGGCGCCTAATTCAAGGGTCGTGAAGATGCTGCCGAGAAATAACCATGAGCCAAATTCGCGGCTAACCAGATTGGTATGCTTTCCCTGCCAACCAAGACCAGATTTGGCGGCCAAAGGTTTTTCCATGACAGGGGCCGTATCCACAAAAACCTTAACGTCAGCCTGATATGTCCGGTGCAGGTCGCGGGCCACTTGCTTGAGCTTTTTCTTGACCACATCATGATAATCTTTGCCCCGCGCATAGACGGAAATATTGCCCCTGTCTTTTAATTTTAAGATCTCGGCAGGATCTTCTTCAGGGCCATAATTCATGCCCAACAGGATGATGCTTTTGACCTCTGACCACAGAACTTTGGGGTTTGAGCGCCTGTCGACCTTTTGTGTCATCCAAGCCATATCACCATGATGGCCCTGATCAAGGAACTGTTTAAAATAGGCGGCGTTTGGCTCAAGGCCCTCTGGCCCCGTGATGCGAACCACATCAAAACCGGCGTCCTGCGCGGCTTTAAGAATATGATCTTTGGCGGCGGAAGTCTTTGGCATATCGGCTAGAAATCGAGATTTTTGTAATGAGCCACCGGCGGCAAGCCTGCGATTAAATCTTTAAGCAAGGGCCGGAAAGAGGGCCGTGATTTGATCCGGGCATACCACTCCTTGGCCTCTTTAAAATCATCCCAGGGAACGTCACCTAAGTAATCAAGGGTCGACAGATGGGCGGCGGCCGTAATATCCGCATAGGATATGTCACCCCCCCCAAGCCAATTACGGCGTTCTGCCAAATATTCAATATATTTCAGATGTTGTTTGATATTGGTGGCCGCGCAGCGGATATTGCTGGCTTCTGGTACGCCAAGCTTCAGGAATCTTTTCATGACTTTTTCAGTAATTAAGAGCGCCGTGACTTCCTCGTTAAATTTCACATCGAACCAGTCAATTAAACGCCGAACTTCCGCCCGCTCCAAAGGGGTGTTTCCCAGCAAAGACACGGCAGGATTGATGTCTTCCAGATATTCGCGGATGGCATAGCTGCCGCTTAAAATGGCGCCGCTCTCCAGAACCATAACGGGCACATTTGCCGCCGGGTTCAGAGCCAAGAATTCATGCCTGCGCGCCCAAGGAAGCTCGAGGATCAGTTCAAATTCAATGTCTTTTTCCATCAGCGCAACACGGATGGCGCGGGAAAAGGGTGAAAACCAATAATGATATAATTTATTCATGAATCGGATTTTACAGAAAGCGGAACGGAAAGTCTTAGAAAAAATGACGGGAATGAAAACAATTTTTCAGCCTGAATATTATTTATATTTTAACGATTGAATTATTGTTTAAATGTTTGTATTAATAATCATGGAACATTTAAACGAAGACGATGCCGCAGAATTAGCAGAGATATTTCATTTGTTGGGAGATGCCAGCAGATTACGGATTGTTTATGCTTGTTTAGGCGGGCCGGTCAGTTCAGGTATTTTGGCCGAAGGGCTGGGGTTAAGTCCGTCTTTGGTCAGTCATCATTTGCGCTTATTAAAGGCCGCGCGCATTTTGACCAACGTTCGGCGGGGCCGGCATATATTTTATTCGGCGGTGGATGACCATATTCGGGAAATGGTACGGGCGATGGTTGTCCATATCAAGGAAGATCATGAAGAGGATTTAGCATAATGTCTGGTTGTTGTGACGCCGATGAAATTGACCAGGGGGCTTTGCAGGTAAAGTCATTCCGCATCGCGCTTTGGCTTGCTTTGGCTATTAACGGGATAATGTTTATGGCGGAATTCAGCAGCGCTTTTTTGGCCGGCTCCGTGTCATTGCAAGCAGACGCGCTGGATTTTCTGGGCGATACCGTGACCTATGCCATCACCTTGATGGCTTTAGGCTATTCCATGAAAATTCGGGCAAAAGTTGCCCTGCTTAAAGGGCTGAGCCTTGGCTTGCTAGGTATATGGGTGTATGGGCAGATGATTTTTTATCTTCTGAGCGGCAAAACACCTTCCTTTGAAATTATGGGCGTGATGGGGGTCATTGCTTTTTTTGCCAATGTAATCAGCGCGTTATTGCTTTACCGCTATCGAGTGGGCGATAGTAATATGCAGTCTGTCTGGCTTTGCTCGCGAAATGATGCCCTTGGAAATCTGGCTATTATTATGGCGGCATCAGGCGTTTTTGCCACAGGTTCAGGCTGGCCGGACTTTGTCGTCGCCACCTTTATGGCCACCCTATCTGTGACGGCCAGTTACAGGATTATAAGACTTTCTATGGGCGAGCTACGGGAAATATAGCCCTTAAAGGCGCATCTTATATCAAGGATGCGTCGGCTGCGCTGGGAAGATCTTCTTCCAAAATAGCCATATTTACCGCATATGAAATTTCACCTTCATCGTCATCCTTGTATATGACGCCGATAAATTCGCCATTATAATGCAATTCCATGCTGCCGTCTTTTTGGCCTCCAGGATCCAGGTCAAATTTATTGCTGTCGAATTTATCATTCAGATATTTACGCAGACGCATGACTTCTGTTCGGGTCATTATTCTTCCTTAAATAGTCTATCTAGCCTTGCCAGGCTTGGTTTTAGGGCTTCTTGATCAGCTTTTATTTCTGCAGGGAGATGGTCTGCCATCGCCGTTGCGGCTTTCATGCTGTTCAAGAGGTGTTTTTTTGTTTCAGAAGATAAATATTCGTTTTTTTCAACTTCTTCAATGGTTTTCATCATTTCCAGTCTTTTTTGAGGCGTCATGCTTTTAATCATATTGCGCGACATATAGGCTCTCATGACCCTGTCCCCTATGTGGGCCCATTGTTCTGGGGAAGAAAAGCCGGCGTTATGAAGGATGGATTGAAATTTTCCATAGGCGGGATGGCCTTTCATTCCATTTAAGGCGTCGGACATGGGCGCAAAGTTGGGCAGGCTAGACCCATTTTTCCCCGATATTATTTTTAGTCCGGATAAATCAGAGGCGCTGATCACTGGCGCTTGGCCCATTTTGTCGTGAGGGCTGTCCTGCGCTGCATTTAATTTTTGGTCTTTATCTAATTCCTGATCTAATTCTTGGCCCAACGTTTGTAAGGGCTGCATAGCGTTTATGAAATGCGTAATATCATCATGACTTAACGGTTCGGCCGCATGGGCGCTCAGTAAACTTCCAAAATAAAATATGATCGCCATGGGCAATGGGGTAAGTTTTTTCATCATCTGCTTTCATGTCGCGGTAAGGGGGGCAAAAAAAATCCCAAAATACCATATAGGAGATTACAACAATATGCTAAAACACTAGCACATTTATAGGTTTGTGATCTAGAGGCGATTGCGTTAAATTGGGTAACTTTTTTTCTTGCCCTTTGGCTGAGAAACAAATATGACATTTCGTTGTGCATAAAGCTTTGCCAAATGAATGAATTCCTTTATGTTACGTCATGACGTTATCATAAATTTTGACAAAAATGAATAATACCCCTTAGGAGGTTACATGCCCCAGCCTTTGATGCCAATGGCAACTGCCGTCTGGTTAGTTGATAATACTGGTCTGTCTTTCAAGCAGATCGCCGAATTTTGTAACCTGCATGAATTGGAAGTGCAGGGGATAGCCGATGAGCAAGTGGCCCAGAATATGGTCGGATTGGATCCTGTGGTTAATGGCCAGTTGACAATGGCCGATATTGAGCGTTGTCAGGCAGATAGCGCGAGAAGTTTGACGCTCATCTGTGATGAGATTCCGGCCAAAACACGTTCTGGTGGTGCGCGCTATACGCCCGTGTCAAAAAGGCAGGATAAGCCGGATGCTATCGCCTGGCTGTTGAAATATCATCCTGAAATTAAGGACGCGCAAATATGTCGTTTGGTGGGCACAACCAAACCGACTATTCTTGCCATTAGGGAGCGTAGCCATTGGAATATGAGCGAAATCAAGGCCGTTGACCCGGTTTTGCTTGGCCTGTGTAAGCAGGGTGAATTGGACGCGGCAGTGAAAAAATATACCCCAGTGGTCGTCGAACCAGATCCCGAAGAAACGGCGCCTGAAGCGGATACCGCTAGCGGGGAAGATAAGCTTGCTTAAGCGATGCTGTAAATTTTCTTGTGAATGAGCCAAATTAAAAGGCCCCGTTTGGGGCCTTTGTTGGTGGGGGATGGTTTTGTGGGGAGGATGGATTATCCCGTTTGTCTGTATCGCTCTATCTCATCTTTAAGTTTCAGTTTTTCTTTTTTTAACCCGAGGAGTGCGAGACTGTCTGGTGACGGCCTGAGTTCTTCTTTAGAAATGATATTGTCGAGTTTTTGATGTTTTTCTGAAAGTGTTGCAAGATGCGCTTCGAGATGCATATGTGTGTCTCCTGTTTGAGAGGAATGAAGAAGATAATTAGACCATAAAAACAGGATATTGTCACGAAAATCTATGATTCATCCCGATTTCTTGGCATAATAAAAATATTATGACGAACAATGATTTAATATTTCGTGTAGAATTCACTAAAATTTTAAGGATATATCCCTATGGCGGTTCAAAGAGATAAAATTATCATCGGCCTTTCTGGTGCCTCGGGAATTTGTTATGGTGTGCGGCTCTTGGCGCTTTTACAACAGGTGGATATAGAAACGCATTTGGTCATGTCACGATCAGCCAAGGTCACGCTTGGGTATGAAATGGATATGAAGATAGCCGAGGTTCATGCCTTGGCAGATCATGTTTACGCCGCTGATGATATTGGGGCGGCGATTTCCAGTGGGTCTGTTAAGACTCGGGGCATGTTGATTGTACCCTGCTCGATTCGGTCCATGTCAGAGATCGCGACCGGCGTAACATCTAGCCTTTTGACGCGGGCGGCAGATGTGGTTTTAAAGGAGCGGCGGAAATTGGTCATGATGGTTCGGGAAACGCCGCTTCATACGGGCCATCTTCGGACGATGACGGCGCTTTCAGAAATGGGGGCCATTATCGCGCCGCCGGTTCCGGCCATGTATGCGCAGCCTGAAACGATCGAAGAGATGATTGATCACACCTTAGGGCGGCTTCTTGATCTTTTTGACATCGAAATTGCGCAAGTTCGCCGGTGGAAAACGCCGGTGGAAATCTGAAGAATGTTAGAAGCTATTTCTGGCAAATTATGTTATTATGCTTTTTATGATGGAATAGTTTGGGTAATCTAATTTATGAGTAGGCCGCTGGTGGTATGATGATGGATGAAGGTGAGATTGTTGAAAAAATTCAGCAATTAACGGTTGAGCATAGGGATCTTGATGCGGCAATTCATGCCTTAATCGAAAGCGGCAAGTCAGATGTTCTCCAAATTCAGCGCCTGAAAAAGCAAAAGCTGCGGCTTCGTGATCGGATTGCACATCTGGGCAATGATTTACTCCCTGACATTATTGCCTGACATTGTTTCCTGATATTATCGCAATAAACTGAAATGGCGCGCAAAGGACGGCAGCAAGGCGATTATTTTTTTTTCAATTCTTTCTTATGGGCATACATATTCTGGTCTGCTTTATCCAGGGCCTGATCGGCGCTTTCGGTCCCCAAGAGAGCGTGAATGCCATAGGCGATTTTCAGATTGAATGTTTTCCCTTCCCATATCAGGGGATTTTTCTTGATGGTTTCAATGAGAGAGGTCGCTTTGATTTCGGCTGATTCTTTACTGGCTTTTGGCAGGATGATACCGAATTCATCCCCACCGAGCCTGCCGAGAATATCCGAATCGCGTAAATTACTGAGAATCGTATTGGCCAAATGGGTAAGGGCGGCATCTCCCGCTTTATGGCCATGAACATCATTGATCATCTTGAGGTCATTGAGATCCAGATATATCAGGGCGCTGTTAATGCCGTACCGCTGAGAATAGGAAATCATGCGGGTCATTTCGCGCACGAAGGCCCGCCGGTTTGAAATGGCAATTAAGCTATCCTGATCCGCAAGTTTTTCGAGCATAGAAATTTGACGATGGGCCAGTTCCAACTCTTGACGCATATTGTCCACTTCCGACATGAGCGTTATGATCGCCGTCTGCACTTTTTCAGTCATATCCTCTGGTGGTATTCCCATAATACTGGCGGTATCTTGGATGTTGCGGACATGAGACGATGGGGCTGCCCCCCGTGCGCCTTTTACTTTACCTATGGTTTTTCGGCGTATGGCTTCGGTATTTCTGACTGGTCCAGTTGTTGGTACTCTCATCACTTTTAACCTGATAAATAAATATTAATTATGACTAAGTCTAGTATGATAACATAATTCAATATATTATCTATAGGACAATATTCTAATATTAAAGGCCGTGATAGAAAGCTTGCGCTAGGGCAAAGGATGGTTATAATCCGCGGCCTTCTCTGGTGCTTTATCAACAGGCTTTCAGAAGAAATTATAAGAATTTTTAAGGAACCGTAATGATCATAGGAATGGCAAAATGAGCAAGAATAAACCGGTTGTTGGTGTGATCATGGGAAGCCAATCCGACTGGGATACCATGAAGCCTGCGGCGGATATTTTGGCGCAGCTCGGCGTGTTATGTGAGACAAAAATTATTTCCGCCCATAGAACGCCCAAAAGGCTGGTCGATTATGCAGAACAAGCCGCCTCACGTGGCTTGAAAGTGATTATTGCGGGGGCGGGCGGCGCGGCCCATCTTCCGGGCATGATCGCGGCCATGACGACGCTTCCGGTGCTTGGCGTGCCTGTGGAAAGCCAGGCGTTAAAAGGCATGGATAGTCTTTTATCCATTGTGCAAATGCCCGGCGGTATCCCCGTTGGAACATTGGCCATTGGCAAGGCGGGGGCTAAAAATGCAGGCCTGCTTGCGGCATCTATCATCGCCTTGATGGATGACAAAATTTCGAAAAATTTGACCGCATGGCGGGCGGCCCAAACGGCTGCCGTGGCGTCTGAGCCTATGGGCCAATAGGTGCGAAAGAGGACAGTATGATTACACTTGCGCCGGGATCGGTTATTGGCATTCTTGGGGGCGGACAACTGGGCCGTATGCTGGCCATGGCCGCCGCGCAGCTTGGATTTCACACACATATATATTGTCCAGATGACAAAAACCCTGCGGAGCAAGTCACAGATAGACTGAGCCGGAAAAGTTACGTGGATGAGGCGGCGCTCAGGCAATTTGCCAAGGCGGTTGATGTTATCACCTATGAGTTTGAGAATATCCCCGTGGAAACTGTTGCGTTCTTGCGCCAGTACGCCCCCGTTTTTCCGAGCGCGCAGGTCTTAGAAATATCCCAAGATCGCCTTCACGAGAAAGACTTCTTGAATAAAATCGGGATCAATACGGCCCCTTACGCGGCGGTGGCTACAGAGGCCGAGGCCGCAAAATCATTGACGGATATCGGCTATCCCGCCGTTTTGAAAACCCGCCGATTTGGCTATGACGGTAAAGGCCAGGCGATTGTTCGCGCGCCAGAGGAATTGCACAGCGCGTGGGCTTCTTTGATGTCAAACGAGATCATTGTTGAAGCTTTTATCGCCTTTGATATGGAAATATCGGTTTTAGCAGCGCGCGGTCAGGACGGTGAGATAAAATGTTTTGACCCTGCGGAAAATATTCATAAAAATCATATCCTTGATTTATCAATAGTACCCGCCCGTATCGCGCCGGACTTGCGGCATCGCGCGGCGGAGATCGCCCAGCATATCGTGGCGGAACTTGATTATGTTGGGGTTCTTGCGGTGGAATTTTTTGTGTCCTCAACTGATCCGATCTTTAGGGTCAACGAGATCGCGCCAAGGGTACATAACAGTGGCCATTGGTCCATAGAGGCCTGTCCGACCAGCCAGTTTGAACAGCATATCCGCGCCATCTGCGGGCTTCCCCTTGGGGACACGCGCCTTTATGGCCGCGCGGAGATGAAAAATCTGATTGGGGATGATATCTTAGACAGGGATCTTTATTTAAAAGACCCTGATGCCAATTTTCATCATTATGGCAAGAAGCACCCCCGTCCAGGCCGCAAAATGGGACATGTCACCCGGCTCTTGCCCACCGTAAATTAATGTCTTGAGGTCATAAAAAAACCCTTGAGACGTCTCAAAGGGCTTTTTAACAATCTTGGCAGGGGGAGAGAAGCTTAAATTCTTTTTCGTCTGCGCCACAAAAGTCCGCCAAAGGCCCCAAAGGCCAAAGCCAAAAGGCCCATGGCTGAGGGTTCCGGCACGTCGGTTTCGCCGCAGCATACTAATTTACTTGAGCCTTCACGATCTTTGCCATCATAGGAGCTTGTGACACGGGCCGCCATGAAATTTTTCATATTAACAGGCAGGAAACTATTAAGGTCGAGATGGCCCCCAATGGACGCCACATCAAAGGTGACACGCGCAATATCATCGCCTCTTCCAATACCATTTGTGCCAAATTCGACTAATACGTCATAATTTTTAAGACCGTCAAAGTTGCCGCTATTTAAACTCAGGTCGGGTGTCATGGTCGGGGTGAATGACGCGTTGGTCATGTTTTGAACCGCAGAAACAAAGGTAAAATTCAAATCGTTCAGGCTGATAATAGGCTCATTGATATGAAATAAAAGCCCCCGAAGATCACCGTACTTATTGGGATCATTTTGATCAACGGTGAAACGTAAAGTCTGGGCATTTTGTTGATGAACCGTCACTTGAACCGATGCAGGCGTGGAGCCAACATTCGTCAGGTCAAAAACAAAATCAGAGGCAAGGGCGCCACCGCCGCTTGTTGCCAAAGCTATGGCCGCTATGCCGCAGGCTAGAAATTTTGAAACCTTAGAATAAGAGTATTTTTTATGCATTCTTGCTTACCTCTGTATTTTTGTCTTGCTACTTTTAGAGTCAGAATTATTTTGTTCAATATAAGACAGTCTGAAACACCATAGTCAAAATGGATTAATTTATACCTAATGATAAGCAATTGCTGTGCCAAAAATAATAATGATTTTATTTCAATAGGTTAAGGTAAAGAGCTAGAAATGAGACATATGGTTATGTAAAGAATCCTGACAGTTTTTTACAGGATTATGGTTAACGCATCCCATAATGGGACGATTATCTGAAGGATCGGCTCAAACTTAGTGATGGGGATATCTTAACTGGCTGACATTCTTCCAAAAATCAGGCAGTTGAGCTGCCATATTCTTGAGCTGTGCCTTGGTTTTTTCAAACTGCATGACGTTGGTGATGCGCCTGTCCAGAAAATCCCACGTGTCTGTAAAATTTTCTGACTCATCGTTAAGCCAATAAAGCAGGCAGCTGCTATAGACGGCGGCTAATGTGAGGCGTTTTGTGTAATAATTAAAGTCCGTGGAGGGATCATTTGTTGTTTTCCACATAAGATCCACGGTGCGGTAGAGGATTTTGAGGCCTGCGGCGCTATTCATAGGCAGGGCGAGATACGTCACCGCATTACGAGCGGATTCGCGATTATCCGCTTCTGCTTCGATGCGGCTGCGGACGAGATGGGTTATTTTCTCTCGTATTTTGAGTTGGCTCAAGTGCTCATCCGGGCAGGCGGCAATCATTTTTTGGTCTTGGCATGCGGCCAGAAAGTCAATCATATCACAGGCCCCCCCCGGAAAAGCCAGCCACCCTAGGCCCCTATCAAGGCCAAGCTCTTGCTCAGCAACGGCGAGAAGCTTATCAGACCATCCCTCAAAAGGCACATGGCTGAGGGCGGCGTGCAACAGGGGCTCGCGTAAATCATCAGGGATGTCAGAGCGTAATGTAACCATGACGATAGTATGCCAGTGGGGGCTTATGAGGTAAAGTTTTTTATCACCTAGACAGGCTATTTTGCCGTTTATCAAAATTATTTTCATATAAGGCTTCACAAGAGCGCTTGCTTTTGCTAGAAGTCACTTCCCGTTGGGGATATATTATTAACGACTAACAAACTAGAAAGGAGTGTGACAGACCAATGCAGGTTTCTGTCCGCGACAATAACGTAGACCAAGCTCTTCGTGCGCTAAAGAAAAAATTGCAGCGTGAAGGCGTGTATCGTGAAATGAAAATGCGCCGCTTTTTCGAAAAGCCTTCTGAAAAAAGAGCGCGTGAAAATGCCGCCGCTGTAAGGCGTGCGCGTAAACTTGACCGTAAACGTGAAGAACGCGACGGCGTTATTTAATCATTTTGATATAACCACGTTACGTTAAATTTCTTAAAAGCCGTCCTCAAGTCGTTTGAGGTGCGGCTTTTCTACGCTATAGTGTTCAAAAATTATAAAGATACGAAAGAGAAAGAGATACCATAGGGGATAAGATGATTGAAATTGTTGAGCTGAGGCAAATAGAATTCAAAAAATGGGCTGAATTATATAAAGCCTATGCCGACTTTTATGAAGTTGAGTTAACGGAACAGAATTTGCTCACCGCCTGGAGTTGGCTTGATGGCCATGAGACAGAATTGCGGGGCCTTGCCGCTTTGGTGGATGGCGAGCCAAAGGGAATTGCGCATTATCGGCGGTTCTTGCGGCCCTTGGCGGGGGAAGTCGGGATCTTTCTGGATGATATTTTTGTATGTCCTTCCGTGCGGCGCAAGGGGGTGGGGCGGATAATGCTCAACCGCCTTGAAGATATTGCCAAGGCCCAAGGCTGTACGATCATCCGGTGGATGACGGCGGAACATAATCAGGGCGCCCAAAATTTTTATGACCAGTTTGGCAAAAAAACCCGCTGGATTACCTATGATCATACTATGGGCCGTGAGGATGACCACCAGAAAAAATAAGCAGGGATTTCAGCAATTTGGCCGCATCATCCCCAACCTCTCTCTTCCCGACTTTAAGGTCGGCTTCACATGGCGCGGGGCCGACTTGCAAACCTTGCGAAATTCGCTGCGACCTCCCCGCCGACCCAAGGCGGCCGATTATGAGCGGGTGAGCTTTGATTTGGGGGCCGGGCGGTGCCTTAAGGCGGCGTTACACAGGTCGGAAAAAGCGGATATTTTACCCCTTATCATTGTCATTCATGGCATGGCGGGGGATGAGCTCTCGGCCAATGTGGTTTCTGCAGCGGCCTATTTTGGGGCCTGTGGCTTTCCTGTTTTACGGCTTAATCTTCGGGGAGCTGGCCCCTCGGCAAAAACCAGTATAGGCCCCTACCATGGGGGCCTAACAGAGGATCTAGCCGCTGTCGTAGAACAGCTGGCTAGCCGCGCCTATGGCAAGGGCATTGTGCTTTACGGGATTTCTTTGGGGGCGAATATGATGCTAAAATACCTTGGGGAACAAGGGGTTGATGCGCCGATAAAAGCCGCCGTCGCGGTCAGCGCCCCGCTGAGTTTAAAATCGGTTCAGCTTTGCCTCATGTCGCCGCGAAATAAGCTGTATCATAACTATCTGCTCCTCGGCATGAAAAATTATGTCAGGCAAATGACGGGAAAGCACGATCAAACCTTACGTGATAAAGCCCTAGCTGCCAAATCATTATATGAATTTGATGATGACTTCACGGCCCCCGCCCATGGGATGTCAGGTGCCGAGGAATATTACCGCCTTCAGTCCGCAGAAGGCTTTGTTGATCGCATCGCAAGGCCAACCTTAATCATTCATGCAAAGAATGACCCCTGGATAGATGTCGAGGCCTACTATAAGAGGCCGTGGCTCGAATCGGGTCATATCAGTTTTTTGATTACCGATGATGGGGGACATGTGGGATTTCATACCAAGAATCATAAGGTTCCCTGGCAGGAAAGAGTAGCCGTCCAATATATAGAGCGCGAACTGCAAATAGATGGCGAACTGGTCTCATGACGTGGGGTAGGGCCATCACAATCTTCTTTACGGTTCTTGTTCTCTCGTCTTGTGGGGGCAGCCCGGCCATGAGGCTGCTAAAAGAGCATCATAATGATGTGATTAGCCAAGATGATTTTGGGATATGTAAAGGCTACGGCTGTCGTAGCTACGTAAAGACCGGACTTTCACAAGAGGAATGGCAGGAAATAAGACATATATTTGCCAAGCCAGCGCAGAATGCCCGTGAAGAGCGCCGCCTGATTAAAAGAGCCATTGCGACGTTTGAGCGCAGGGTCGGCCCCAAAACGGGAACGGAATTTGATCTTGCAGGGGCTCAAATATTCAATTTCGCGCCCCAAGGGCAGATGGACTGTATCGATGAAGCCTTTAATTCAAGCACCTATCTTTATTTGTTGCGTAAAGCGGGATTGATCAGATTTCATACGCTGGGAAAGACCTTGCACCGTGGAAATTTTATTAATCGGTGGCCCCATAATACGGCCACCATTCACCAGATTGATCGGCCGCGAATCGTCAATGGTGCCAAAATCATAGGAAGTGAAGGGCATTTTGTCGTTGATTCGTGGTTCCACGCCAATGGTCAGCCACCAGAGATCGTCCCCGCCGCCCTCTGGTCCAAAGGCTGGTCTCCAAAAAACAAATAAACCGAAATCATAAGCAAGTGTTTATTCGATCTCGATATGGCTGTCCGAGAAGCTCCAGTCTGCAGCATTCTCCATTTCAGCCATAAAAAGATGCTCGGCTGTTGTTGTGGCCTCTTCTTCGCTTTCTGCAGAGACCGTCGAAACCCAATAGAAAGATCCCCTTTTCAGGTCGGCCTTGAGCGTGACTTTGTAGGTTGTCATGATTTATCCAAAATTTGTTTGTGATCAAAGATATCTTTTCCCTATAGATCCTTTGCCCGGCTTTCAAGGGAAAAATCAACGGGTGCGTGATCCACAGATAAAAAAAAGCGCCCTTCATAACAATGAAGGGGCGCCAAGTCGTAAGGAGGGTTTCGATCAAGGATTGCCTATAAATCGCAAAAAAAATCAACAATCCTGCATATCCTGTCTTTAAATATGCAAATCATGGGCAAAGAAGGCTTAAATTCCCTACCCAAAAGAAGACTACTACAATAGTGATTAATAGGCAAATATTATTTATTTATACTAATTATCATAAAATAATAAACTATTATTGCCTATTAATAGGATTTAGTCCTTGACAAAGCGGGGTCGATCGTGTAGTATTTATTTCATGGTCGGAAATTGGCTCTTAAATATCTCTTGGGGCAGGCGTTCTAAGAGACATTTAATTTAAGAGAATAAAATTTTCACCTTATGGGGTTTGGACCCTTAAAGTCATACCGCTCTTCTTCAGGGCGGTTTTTTTATGTCTGAAGGTCTATATGGAACAAACAAAGAATAGTCATCGGTGGAGCGTGAAGAAAGAGGCGCTCTTCCTCGAGGTCTTGCAACAGACGGGCAATGTGACAAAGGCGACGGCTAAAGCGGGTCTTGATCGTTCTCTGGTTTATCGGCGGCGCAATATGCAGCCGGAATTTCGGGAAAAATGGCAGAATGCGATGGATCAAGCCCTTGATTATTTAGAAGCCTACTTATGGGATAAAGCAATGGGTAAAGAAAAGAGCGACATCTTAACCGATGCGGCGAGCGGGGGCATGGTGGATGAGAAAATCGCCATATTTCTCTTAAAAGCTCATCGGCCAGAGATTTTTGGTGATGGCAAAAAAAGGCAAAATGATGAGGTGAAAACCAAGGGCCAATCGCCCCGTCATCGCCTGATGAAAAAATTGGATCAGATGGCGCATAAATCCATTGACGGAGCATGAGAGCGAGGGGAATCGGTCGCTGGCGGAATGGATTGCGGCCTTAAGTCCTGACCGGCGGCAGGAATTGCTCCATGATCTTACCGAAGAGGAATGTGAGGCACTTCATTTTGATTGGAGCTTCTGGGCAAGGAAAAATCAATTGCCGCCTATGGGGGCCTGGTTCTGCTGGCTCATCTTAGCGGGGCGCGGTTTTGGAAAAACCCGCACCGCCGTAGAATGGATCAGGGGCTTAGCGGAAGGCGATAGCCCAAACAAAGCCCCGAAAGGCGCACCAGAACGCATTGCTTTGGTTGCCGATACCCTGCTTGACGGTAAATTGACCATGATTGAGGGCGAAAGCGGTATTTTGGCCGCGACGCCAAAGGATTTCAGGCCAAGCTTTAACAGCAGTAATAAAAAACTCACTTGGCCCAACGGTATTCAGGCCTTTCTTTATTCAGCGGAAACGCCGGATCAGCTGCGCGGGCCGCAACATCATGTGGCCTGGGCGGATGAACTGGCCAAATGGCGTTATATTGAGGATACATGGTCAAATCTCTTGTTTGGATTGCGGCTGGGCAAGGCCCCGAAAGTTTTGGCCACCACCACGCCGCGCAATATTCCGCTGCTGCGAAAATTGGTGGAAGATAAGACAACGCGCCTCATTCGGGGATCAACATATGACAATATGTCAAATCTGCCGCCCAGCTTTTTTGCACAGGTGGTGGGTCACTATGAAGGAACGCGCCTTGGACGTCAGGAAATATACGGTGAAATTCTCGCCGACGTGTCAGGCGCCCTCTGGAACAGGGACGTGCTTGAGGGGATAAGAGTTCGGCAAGTCCCGGCTTTCGAACGTATCGTCGTCGCCGTCGATCCACCCGTAACCAGTGGTAAAAACGCTGATACTTGCGGCATTATCGTGGCGGCAAAAGATCATCATAACACCGCCTATATCTTGGAAGATTGCTCGGTTCAGGGATTAAGTCCTCTTGGCTGGGCAAAGGCTGCCTTGGCCGCCTATCACCGTTATGAGGCGGATCGTCTGGTGGCAGAGGTCAATAATGGCGGCGAACTTGTGGAAAGCCTGCTGAGGCAAATTGATCCAGAGGTGAGCTACCGCGCGGTGCGGGCCAGCCGAAGCAAAGTGCTGCGGGCAGAACCTGTTGCCGCGCTTTATGAACAAGGCCGGGTGATGCACCGGGGGTTCTTTCCTGACCTTGAAGATCAAATGTGTTCTTTAACGACGGAAGGGCTTGTGGGCGGGAAAAGTCCTGACCGCGTTGATGCCCTCGTATGGGCCGTAACGGAGCTTCTCCTGAAAGCGCCCCAGCGACCACAAATTAGAAATTTTTAGATTTTACAGCCCGATGATCTTGCCCTGAAAGGGCCGTCATCAGGCACCACCCGGACGGCGGATAAGGTACCGCACCTGCAAACTTATATAAAGCCATTGAGCAGAGCGCAGAACATGCGGCTCACTTTGCCGTTCGTCCGGTTTCCTTTATTTGGCATTTACATCATGGAGAGAAATATGGGACCGTTTCGTCAGTTTTTTAAGAAAGACAAAGAGCAAAAACAAAGTGCCGTATCCCGCTTTTTGGGGGGGGCGAACTCCTTGTTGGTGGGGCTTAATGGGCCTCATTGGTCGCGCCGTAATTACCGCAGCCTGGCCGATGAGGGCTATGTTAAAAATGTCATTACCCACCGGGCCATACGGCTTTTGGCGGAAAGTGCTGGCTCTGTGCCTTTTGTTCTCTTTCGGGGCGATCAGAAAATAAGCCATCATCCGCTGCTTGATCTGCTGAGCCGGCCCAACCCTGCCCAAGGCCGTTCTGTCTTCTTTGAAACCGCCTATGCGTATCTTAATATTGCGGGCAATAGTTATCTTGAGCTTGTCATGGGCGGTGACGGCATTCCTGCGGAGCTATATTGTTTGCGGCCTGATCGCATGAAGGTCATTCCCGGGGCCTCGGGCTGGCCAAAGGCTTATGCTTACGGCGTTTCTGGTCGGGAACATCAGTTTGTGGTGGATGCCATAAGCGGCGAAAGCCCTGTGCTGCATTTAAAAACATTTCATCCCACCGATGATTATTACGGCCTGTCCCCCCTAGAGGCGGCGGCCTATAGCATTGATATACACAATGCGGCCTCCTGCTGGAATAAGGCGCTTCTGGATAATTCTGCGCGGCCTTCTGGGGCGCTTGTCTTTGAGCCTAAGGACGGGAATTCCACCTTGAGCAAGGATCAATTCGATCGCCTTAAGGAAGAAATGGAAGAAAATTTTCAAGGGTCGAAAAATGCCCGTAGGCCGCTGTTGTTAGAAGGCGGCTTGAAATGGCAGCAAATGGCTTTCTCGCCTGCGGATATGGATTTTATCAACGCGAAACATGTTTCTGCGCGGGAAATAGCGCTCGCCTTTGGCGTCCCGCCCATGATGATGAGCATCCCCGGTGACAATACCTATAGTAATTATAAGGAGGCGAACCGCGCCCTATGGCGCACAACGCTGCTGCCCATGATGGACAAGATGATGTCATCGTTGAACCATTGGTTAACCCCCTATTTTGGTGATGACCTTCGCCTCGAATATGATCTTGATTTGGTGCCTGCGTTAAGTAGTGACAGACAAGCCCTGTGGGAAAGAATTGGCGCGGCAAACTTTATGACCATCAATGAAAAAAGGGCGGCTGTCGGGCTTGGGGCCGTGGACGGCGGTGACGTGATCCCATGAGGATCGGGTCAGGACTTTTGCATGCCGTTGAGGAGGCGAAGCGCCACAGACTCCCCGACAAGACTATGTATCACTTGATAGAGCAAGCCTCGGAAGAGGGGGCGGCCCGGGCCTTGGCTCGGCTGGGCTTGAGTGATGAAAATGCCGGCGCTGACATTCTGGAACTTCGCGGCCTTCTGGATGGTTGGCGCGATACCAAAAAAACAGCAAGGCAGGCGGTGATCCGTTGGCTCATGCGGGCCTTTCTTTCTGCCCTGCTTTTGGGGATGGCCGTCAAACTCAAGCTTGTTCAGCTTGGACAAATATTTGGATAATCAATGATAGTACAAAAAACGAAAATCACAGCCGATGGACACATTGGCCATTTCGAGGGCTATGCCAGTATTTTTAACGTGGTGGATCGGGGCAATGACCTGATTCAAGCAGGAGCTTTTCGTCAGTCCCTCCTTGGGCGGGGGGCCAGGGGCGTTAAATTCCTCTGGCAGCATGACCCGAAAGAGCCTGTGGGTATTCTGGATGACATTTATGAAGATAAGCGGGGCCTTTATATCAAAGGCCGGCTCATATTGGATGTGGGCCGTGCCAGAGAAGCCTATCAATTGCTGATGGCGCGGGCCTTGGACGGCTTATCAATAGGGTTTCATACGTTGAAATCGAAGCAGCGGGCCGACGGGGTTCGGCTGTTGATGGAGGTGGATTTGTGGGAAATATCCCTGGTGACATTCCCCATGAATGAGATGGCGCGTATTTCCCATTTTAAATCAGAATTTATCACTGCGGTGGATGATGCCGCATTCGTTGCCGATGTTCGGCATTTAACCGCGCTCATGGCGCCGTCCTCTCGCAATGGTGCGGTGGGGCATCTACAAAGAAAGAACTTACATGACATTGGAAACTAAAGAAGCGTTAGAAAATCTGACCAGATCTTTTGAAATTTTCAAATCGGCCAATGATGAAAGACTGGCTGAGATTGAAAGCAAAGGACAGGCAGATGCCTTGACAGATGAAAAACTGGAAAGATTGAACAAAGAAATGGATCGGCTTCAGGCCAAAGCCAAGGCGATTCATGCGGCCTCTGCGCGGCCCAACCTCTCGGCAAAGCAAGATATGGATACGGTTCAGATGGAACAGAAGCGTCAGTTTTTTGACGGCTTTATACGGAAAGGTCAACACCAGGAATTGGATAGAAAAGCCCTGAGCACGGCTGTTAATGCGGATGGGGGTTTTTCTGTTCCTGTTGAATTGGATAACCAGATTGAAAAACGCTTACGTGATTTGTCCCCTGTGCGCGCGGATGCCAATGTGGTGGCGATTGGGTCTTCTAAATATAAGAAACTTGTTAATGTGGGCGGTATTACCTCGGGCTGGATTTCAGAAACCGGCGCGCGGGTTGAAACCGTCACGCCAACATTGCAAGAAATTATGCCGCCTCTCGGCGAAATTTACGCCAATCCTGCCGCGACGCAAGCCATGTTGGATGATGCCAACTTTAATGTGGAAAACTGGCTTTCAGAAGATCTGGCCGAAGAATTTTCTTTTCAAGAAAATGACGCCTTCGTTAATGGCACAGGCATTAATAAGCCCAAAGGTTTTTTGCAATATGTTGTTAGCGCCGCCGCAGATGCTACCCGCACGTTTGGTGAAATTCAAGCCTTGAATACGGGCGTTGCGGGCAATTGGGCCATCGCAAACCCCTCTGATATTTTGGTGGATATTATTCATGCCATGAAGTCAGGTTATCGCTCTGGGGCGAAATTCTATATGAATACCAGCCTACTTTCGGAAATCCGCAAATTCAAGGATATTGATGGTAATTACCTTTGGCGTCCCGGTCTGGAAAATGGTGCGCCGTCCACGTTACTGGGCTATCCCGTGGTTGAGGTCGCGGAAATGCCAGTGAAGGCCGCGTTATCTTTGTCGCTTGCTTTCGCTAATATGAAACGGGCTTATACGGTTACAGACCGCACAGGCACGCGGATGTTGCGGGATCCTTATTCCAACAAGCCGTATGTTCATTTTTATACCACCAAACGGGTTGGCGGGGCTGTGACCAATGATCAGGCCATTAAGCTGCTTAAATTCGCCCTTTAAGTAAAATTTTCTCCTGCAAACTTTGGGGGCGGCTGTTTGGGTCGCCCCTATTTTTTTAATCATTTGACAATAAGGATGAGGCTATGGCATTTCCGGCAGGCTGGGGTAGAAAGCAAAGCATAGCCATAGATTTCACCAAAGTCGGTGGTACGGCGGCTCTGGCTAATTTTCCCTTTCAGGTCACGCTTGACCATCTTAATGTTGAAATTGTTGATGGCGGGGCGAATTCAGCCCTTAATGGCGGCGGGGATATTCGCTTTTCCAGTGATGCGGCAGGAACGATTCAACTGCCCTGTGATGTGGTCACTTTCGTCACGAGTGCGGCACCTAGCAGCCGGGCTTGTCAGATCCATGTTAAAGTCCCGAGCCTATCCAATACCGCCAATACCACCATATATATCTGGTATAAGAAGGCAGGGGAAGTGCAGCCGATTGTCACTGATCCTTATGGCCGGAACGCCGTCTGGGCGGGTGAATCTGCGAAGTGGCATTTTAATGAGGCCTTGGGGAATATTATTGATGCGTCCGGCGGCGGCCACGACCTCGTAAAACAAGGGACGGGTATTGCGACCTATAACGGGGCCGGCCTAGGGGTTCATTTTGATGGTAACGTGTGGTTTGATACGCCTGACTCTTTAGACTTTGATCTTTCAGGGGGCATTTATACGGTTTCAGTAGTGGTTGACCTTCCAACCACTTTAAGCGGCTGGGAAGCCTTAATTGGCAAAGGGACAGCCGCCGCGAATACCGACTGGTCGTTTTTTCAGAGATGGGGGACATCTGACCGGCTCGATAATTGGCATATTGGAACGGTCGTAGCACATTCTCTGTGGTGGAATCCCATAATGAATGTGGGCAAGGTTTGGATTACCACGACATTTGATGGCTTTTCTGATAAATTATACATCAATGGGGCATTGGTGCATACCACGGCGTCAACGGCCTTAGTTGGTCATAGTGCCACGCCGTTACATGTGGGGTCGGCGCGGGATGGGACGGCTGTTACGGCTCCAATTGTCACATATTTCGATACCCGCATCAGAAATACAGCGGCGCTCACGCCTGGCTGGATCACGACGGAATATAACAACCAAAGCAGCCCCGCAACCTTTGCCGCAGCAGGGGTGCCGGTAGCGGTGGGCGGCGGGTTATCTCTCGCCATAAACAACGCCGTATCAGGGCATAAAGTGGGTAATGTTGCGGCATCACAGAATCATTCTCTAACCCTAGGGAACGCCGTTCATATCCATAGCGCCGCTCAGATCACGGTTAGTCAGTTTCAAGCATCGGCGGGGCAAAATTCGCTTCATGGGCATGTGGCAGATCCGGCCCAGGTCAATCAGTTCCAAATACTGACGGTCACTAACGCCGACCACGGGGCCACCAGTGATGCGGCTCTTGTCGCGCAATTTCAAGCCTTAGTGGCCGCTAATGCCACACATGGTCTCGTCAATGATATGGCCCCATTATTCAATTCCGCTTTCACGCCTCATCCCACAAGAACACAAGCTGCGGCGCGGACAAATAGAACCATATCTAGCTCAGATGAGCGCCAGACCATCCAACCAACCAACAATCGAATTTAAAGGACTTAATAATGGGCAAAAAAGTAGATGATACCGTACTTGATGCGGCACTAAATATCATAAAGACCAAATGTAATCTTATGACAGCCTGCGCGGGGGAACCGTTGACTTTTGCGGCGGCCAATGTCGGCGGCGGTAATTATCTGGCTGGCGTGGCCATGGCGCCGACTGATATTTTGGTGGCAAATGGGCTGATAAGTGGCCGTAAAGCCGCCATTGCGGCGAAGGCCGGGATTACCGTTGCGGCAACAGGGGCGGCGGATCATGTGGCCTTGCTCGATACGGTCAGCAGTACCTTGCTTTATGTGACCACGAGCACCGCACTTGGGCTGACCGCCGGAAGTTCGCTCACCCTGGGGACGTGGAATATCGAAATTGCGGATCCAACCCTATGAGCGCGCAATTTGTAAAAGACCCCGATGCGATCATTGATTATGTCTTTGATTGGACAAAAAGCTATCTGCTGGTTTCGGAGATAATAACATCTAGCAGCTGGTTTATCCTGCCGCAAGGCACGGTGGGCGACCTTACGATGGGGACTATTCCGCCCATTGTATCGGGCGTGGCGAGCGCCTTTGTCTCGGGCGGAATTCCCGGTAAAGTCTATCGCCTGACCAACAGGATAACAACGGATCAGGGCCGTACGGATGACCGTACCATCACCATTAGGGTTGAAGAAAAATGAAAAAACAGCTTATATCCGCCTCAACCCAGCTTCCTGTTCACTTGTCTGAAATACGTGATCTACTTAAAATATCACATCAAGATGAGGATGCTCTATTAGTCACCTATTGCCGCGCGGCAGCGCAGGCTTGCGAAATTTTTACAGGCCGGCAGCTCCTCACCCAACAATGGCAAGTGACCTTGAATGATTGGCGCGCGCGCGAGGTGCAAATTCCCCTCTCTCCGGTTCAGTCTGTTGATAAAATTGAAATTTGGAACGGCAGTATCTTTCAGCTTATTGATGCGACCACGTATCTTCTTGATAATACGTCGTATCAGGCCAGAATTTTACCTCAGCCGGCGTACCAATGGACGGATCCCGCTAGGGAAACAGGCGGCATTAAAATTACGGTGACGGCGGGTTTCGGCGACGATCAAAATGCCCTGCCTCATGATTTACGCCTTGGTCTGCTTCTGTGGATTTCTGCGGCTTATGATGGCGGCTTGCCGGGCGGTAATCAATCAGCGGCCTTGGCGGAAAAGCTGTGGCAACCTTATCGGCGGATGGTGCTGTGATGTCCAAAAATATGCATCATAAAATCACGTGCCAAAAACAGGTTCTGACCCCAACGGCGGCGGGAGAAAGTCAAGAAACTCTTCAGGACATCGCCGTGGTTTGGGCCGAAATTATGCCCAAATCCGGTGACGTAAGGACAGCAGCGCGGCAGTCTCATTTGGCCCCAACATATTTAGTTCGCACACGTTACCAAGAAATATTATTGGCCACGCGACATATCCTTTGGCAAGGGCGGCGCTATCGGGTGGTCAGTCTCTTAACGCCCCATCAGGCCAAGCGGATTATTGAGATGCAGGTTATCGAGGGTAAGTTGTGATGAAAAGCCCTGATACCACCAAAAACCTTAAGGCCTATGAAGAAAAACTGGCGCAGATGATCGAGGCATTGGCCCAGCAAATCGTGGCCGGGGCGCAGGCGCGGGTCTATCGAAACCTTAAATCTCCAAGGGGGACAAGCGCCTTAGCAAAGTCTCTTCAGGTCACTAAAACAGCCGATGGCGGTTTGCAAATTTCCACGGATAAGCCCTATGCCCGTTATGTTGAGTTTGGCACCGTCAGCCAATCAGCGCGGCCTTTCCTGACCCCTGCGGTTGAAGAGGTCAAGGTGACATTCTCCGGCATTATGGCGCAATTTATTACATAACCCCATTTCTGAAAGATATTGGTATGACACAACTAAGTACGCAAAGTTTGTGGCAGGCGATTTATGACAAGCTTGCCTCGGACGTCATCTTGATGGCCAAAATCTCAGGCATTTACGACCCTACGCCTGAGGGTATCGATCTGCCCTATTTGACAATCGGGGAGGGCAGTGCGCGGGATTGGTCCGCCAAGAATTTTACAGGCCAGGAACATCTTCTTGATGTCCATATTTGGTCAGGCCTCAAAGGCGGCGGCCAAGTGCGGGATCTGGCCGATAACGTAGTCAGCCTTCTTGCGGATCAGAAATTAACCGTAACGGGGCATCAGCTCGTGCGCTTGGAATTTACCTTTTTTGAGAATTTTTTTGACGGGGATGGTCAGGTACATCACGGCATTTTGCGATTTCGTGCCAAGACGATCCAAACCGTATAACCACAACATATAGACAGAGGAGTATAATATTATGGTAGCAGAAAAAGGACGGGCCTTTTTATTGAAAATTGGCGATGGGGGGATCATTGAGTTATTTACGGTTGTGGGCGGAATGCGCTCGACATCACTCAGGATTAATAATGAACTGGTTGATATGACCAACAAAACATCTGGCGGTTGGCGAGAAATTTTGGCGGGCGCGGGCGTCAGGCATATTTCTTTAAGCGGCAGCGGAATTTTCACGGATTCTTTAAGCGAGATAGCTTTGCAGGGCAAGGCCATGACCAGCAGTGTGGATAATTACGAGATAGCCTTTGAAAGCGGTGATAAATTCACGGGGGCCTTTCAGGTGACGTCCCTTGAATATGCCGGTGATTACAATGGGGAACGCACCTATAGCATCGCCCTTGAAAGCTCTGGCGTGGTGGGTTTTGTCAATGTCTGATGATATTCCCTTTAAAAACAGCGTTATGATGACCCTTGAGGGCAAAGAATACCGCCTGAGGCCCACCTTTCAGGCCATCATGGATATTGAGGAACGCCTCGGCGGTATCCTCGGCCTTGCGGTGAAAGCCGCCGAGGGTAACTTTGGCTTGAAAGAAATGACCGTGATTATCTGGGCCACCATGGAAGGCCAGATGACCTTTGATGAGGTGGGAAAACGTCTGTTATCCGGTGGCCTTGTTAAGGCAAGTCCCGTTGTAAAAGATTTGCTCACCCTGTGTCTTGTGGGCAGTGGCAAAGGTGATTATGGACAAGATTAACTGGTCGCGCTATGCCGAAATTGCTTACGTTAATTTTGGCTGGTCTCCAGAGGCCTTTTGGCGGGCAACCCCGACAGATTTCTGGTGCGCTTACGGCGGCTATGAAAAACTTCATAAGGGGGCCGCAGGTGAGGGGGTGCCTTTAAGCAGATCAGAGTTAAATGACCTTGTGTTACAGCACATCACATCGTAAGTTACGCTCATGAGAAAAAAAGAGACAACAGCGCGATTGCCCCTGCGGGAGCGGGTGGCCGCCCGCAAAGCGGGGGTTCGCACAGAAACAGGCCCCAGGCGCCTGCGCCTTATCAAGCGGGTAAAGCTCTTGGCCAATATTTGTCAAGGCATTGGGCTTGTGATGCTTTTGGTCATGCTGGCGCAATATATTAAGAGCGGCTATGGGGAGATGAATTGGATCAATGTGATGGTCTATTCCGGCATGTTCCTCATGGGCCGGGTAGTGATAGCCTTGTTAAATTTGACCAATATACTGCGATAAATAGCCGCCTTGAGGCTTGCCCTTTGCCCCGATCAAGGCCCGGCCTTTAATTCGCCCCATAATTCCTTATAATAGCTTTAAGTTCACGGAGAATATCCATGTATGACGCAAGAAATACACCACCGCGCACGCAATTTAGCCATTATTTAAGAACGGGCAGGATTTTACCCACCGAAAATTTTGGGAATCAAAAATCAGACCAATCAGGTCATGATGAGGATGATTTCCTGTCTTTTAAAAGCTGGGGAACACTTGATTTCGTTGAGCGTTATATAAGTGGTTCTGGGCAGACTGTGTGGTTGATGTTAATATATTCTTGAGAAGTCTTCGACTGACGGCAGAATTGGAATTTAGTATTAAGGATAAATTTATTGATGCCCTTGATTTCCGAAATAAATATCCTGGAAATCAGGATGTCCCTGGGGCAAAACCGTATAGGATAGTCGCGAATTGGAATGAGCTATTTACATGGAATGGGTATTTTTAGAATGAGTCGAGTTGGTTATGAGAAGTACCAATGGGAAAGTTATCAAAGAATCATACTGGGCTTTGCTTCCCTATGGGGATGGTTCCCTATTAGTTTCGCGGTGATATTTATTAATCATGAGATAGTGGACTGGATAAGTAACCCGTGGATTCAGTATGGGGTCATTGGTACGGTACATATTTATATTTTTGGGATACTCGCGTATCGTTTTCCATGGAATTATATTCTCTTGGCATGGATATTTAATTTTTTTATATTCTTGTGGGGAATTTTTAGAATTATACAGGGTATTTCAAACTGCGATGGATTGGATGATATCATTGATTTAACGATTGGAGGGTGTCAATATTATAGTATTCTTCCAAGAGATAGCTTTTACATTATTATGGAACTTTTTTTTCTGATTATTCTATTTCGACCTGCTTTATTGCATAGCCAAATATTCATAGGAAGATTTTGTCACTGGAATAAGGAATAATATGGCTATTCGCGGCTATTCTCCTGCCCACCGCAGTGCATGTGGTAAAGCCGTCGAGGTGGTATCAGCGTCGGCTGGATTTATAGGTTGGAAATGCGAGAAAAAGTTAATTTTGAATATGCCGCAGGATATTGAGACTACATATAGGTGGGAAACTTATGAGAAGATGCTTCTCGGAGCGGCTTCCGCCTTAGTCTGGCTTCCTGTTGTATGGGCCTTATTTTTACCAGATATTATGGATATTCTTGACGGGATAATGAATTTATTCTCAATTACGGAAGATTCACCGTTTAGGGGTACCGTTTTTCTTGGTTATGTTATGGCTTGGCTTATTAGTCATGTTTTCGTTTTCGGAGGCCTTGCCTATATTTTCCCCAGGATTTGTATTTTACCTGTATGGGGGCTAAATTTTTGGGGCGGTTATTTAAGGGTGAAACAGGTGATTATATCGATTATTGATCCCTTTGATCCGAATAGTTTAAATTATTCGGGGCGTGCGGCGGATTATCATAGTTTTTCTTTGCAGAATATTTTTCTAGCATTTTTAACAGTGAGTTTAGGGGTTATTTTAGCGCGGCCCGCTTTATTTTATGCCAGATTTGTTTCGCGGAAATTATTTTCCTTAAGGCGACGTTTCGATGGGAGGGAACATTTTAAGATATGTCATATAACTGGACAATCCAAGAAAAGTTAGTTTTGGCTGTGGCAACGGTGTTTGGATGGTATCATATTGTTTGGATAAGTATATTTCTCCTGATGCCGACTCTCTTAAATGTAGGGCAATTTATTTTTGAACCACTGCCGGCAATCATTCTTACTCGGGCGTTTTTTCTGATATGTTATGTGGTGGTATTTGTGCTTATTTCTTATCGACGTCCGGCATTATTTGTCGTTCCGACATGGTTTCTCATAACAATGTATTTGTCTTTTCATCTATTGGGGATTGCCATGGATATATTGAATGACATGTCTTCCGTGATTTCTTGGGGGATGGCGATACGGGGGAGTTTGATTTGTCTGTTATTGTTCTTTTGGGTTATCCTGAAGCGCCCTGCTTTATTTTATGTTAGACTTGTTTGGCGGAAATTATTCGCTTAAGGCGGCGTTTCAATGACAGGAAAAATATTTTATAAAATTAATGACTGGTTTCGAGATGGTCGCGAGGCAAATGATATTATGCAAGGGGATCAAGGATTGGTTTAAAGATCTCTTTGATAGTGGTGTTGAACTTCCAAATGCTAAAATTTATAAAATTATGGCAAAATGGCAGCAACCTATATCTTGGTCTGCAGGTATATTGCAGTCATTTCGATAAATGGTAATTTTGATATTTTATAAGAATTATGGATAAAAACAAAAGAGATGTTATCATTAGAGATATGAAGACCTTTAATATAAGGAATATTCTGGAAAGAATTTGGATATGGCTGGCCTCTATTTATGCTGGTTTATTAACTTTATGGTGGCTTATGTCTCTTGTGGGGTCTCTGAGCCAGAAAGTGCCAAGTCTTTTTAATGGGTTATTTTGGGTGGTTGCGACACTTATTGGTGTGTTATTTGTCATTCTTCCCCTTATATATTGGCGTTTTTATGCGGTCCTTGCATGGGGGATAAATATTGCTTTCTTAGGGGGTCTTAGCCTGAGCATGATCCAGCTTGCCTATGTCATAGCCAATGACCCACACTATCTTGAGGATAATGAAAGAATTTGGGGGCCTGGATTTCATATCATGCATTTTGTTCTATTTGGCGTGACAAGTCTTTTTATCTATTCCTTAAAACGTCCTGCGCTGTCTCACATTCGTGCTATTAGGGAAAAAGGCTTCCGTAATGCGTGATATGAGAAAATGGTATATGCGGTTGCTGCTGATGTTGGCATCGGCTTTTATGTGGTTTCATTTGTTCATCAGTATGTTCATGAACCTCTATGTTCGAGAGGAAGGATTTCTTACCTACCAACTGAGACCGTTTATTTATCTGAGTAATTTTCTTGAAACATATATTTTTCATGGGGATGTTTTCAAGGAAGTGATCTGTGTTTTTGCCCTCATCACGATTATCGGCCCGCTGCTTTGGCCGCGTATATTTATTTGGCCTGTCATGGCTGTTAATCTGTTCATATGTGTGGGGAGTATAAATCTTATTTGGCGTCACTTTATGCTATCGCCCTTACATGGCTCGGGACCTTGGGGTACCCTTGATGCCAGTGATTGGCTGGTCGTGCGGGAATTCTTTATATTTTTCTCTGGGCTCTTTGTGGCTCTTCTGCTGCCAGCCGCGGTGCGTTTGGTGAAGAAATCGGGATGGTATCAGCGCCGGTTTATTTTATAGATTGAAAATACGGGGAAAATTTAAATTTTGAATAGGGCAAAGATACGGCAAGTAGTTGCCCTTAATTTGCCTCATGATTCCTTATAATCATTATTAACATTATGGAGAAAGCCTATGTATGACGCAAGAAATCCACCGCAGAAGACACCACTTAGTCATTATATCAGAACGGGACAGAAAATTGACGGCTTTCGCCCCGATAGCTATAAATCATCAAAAGGCATAACTCCCGCGCAGGTCAGGTTGGGGATAGAAAAATCTATTAGTGAACCAGATAGGTCTCTTTTTCGTCACTACCTTGGGAGAAGTGGGCAACGATTTGATATGGTGAGTGAAGGATTATTGCGATATATTACGGGGGCCCGTGTTTTCCGGGAATCGCGCAATGAATTTCTTGGGCAGATCCAACGTGATTTATTGGCCGAAGCCGATAAACTTTGCGGCCAGTCTCAAGAGGATTATATTTTAGGCCGAGAAAAACCTATTAAGAGATTTCGGAAGAAGTTTTCTAACAACCGGTCTATAGATTTCACGAGTGCGTTTTTTTCTCTAGGAAACAGCTATATTGGAATGGGCGCTAATGCCTATGTGGAAGTCAATTGTATAACAGGCGGCGTTTCCATCACCGGCAATATCAATTATGAGATTAATGATTGGTATAGAGATGTTTTTGACTTTGAGGATAAAATCCCAGGTTATCAGGAGTTTTTTGGAATAGCTTTTGAAATGGTCGCTCATTGGTCGGAAGCCTTTGATTTATCAGGAAGGTTTAGGTGATGCGTGATATTAGAAAATGGTATATGCGGTTACTGCTGATGTTGGCATCGGCTTTTATGTGGTTTCATTTGTTCATCAGTATGTTCATGAGCCTTTATGCCCGAGAAGAAGGGTTTCTCAACTACCAACTGAGACCGTTTATTTATCTAAATAATTTTCTTGAAACTTATATTTCTAATGGGAATATTATAGAAGGGTTGTTTTGTGTTCTTGCCCTCATCACGATTATTGGCCCTTTGAAATGGCCGCGTATATTTATTTGGCCTGTCATGGCTGTGAATCTATTCATATGTGTCGGGAGTATAAATCTTATTTGGCGTCACTTTATGGTCTCGCCCTTACATGGCTCGGGCCCTTGGGGCACCCTTGATGCCAGTGATTGGCTGGTCGTGCGGGAATTCTTTATATTCTCCTCTGGGCTATTCGTGGCCCTACTGCTGCCAGCCGCGCTTCATCTGGTGACGCAGTCGGGGTGGTATCAGCGCCGGTGGAATTGATAGATTGAAAATACGCGGGAAATTTGAATTTTGAACAGGGCAGATTTAAACAGGACGATGGGTTCAACAGGAGGATCAGGAAGACATTGGTTATGAATCAAGCAGCGGAGACTTATCACTGGCGACGTTATGAGAAGGCCTTGTCGTTTTGGGGCAATCGCATATGGCCTTTTGATACAATTGATGGGATATTTAAAAGTTATGGTATATCATTGGACAATCGGGAGGAGGTTATTATTAGCGGCCTCATCGGGCTTAGGTTTATTTTATACTTTCTGGGGTATTTTAACCTTAATGATAAATGGCTTTGAAGGTGTTAACCTGTCCATATTATTTTCTTCGTTTGAAATGATGATATTCTATTATGGGCTAATTTTTGTTGTGTTGCCTTTTTTCTTCCCTAAGATTTGCCTTCTTCCCATATGGTTAGGTCTTCTTCTTACCTTAAGTTTTGCTCTATTCATGGCGATAGATTCTATTGAGGCTATGTATGAGCCAACTAATTTTTATTATTCGTACCCCTATGACATACGTTTAAAAAATGTTTTAAAAACGACGGCTTATTGTGGTTTTATAAGCTTCCTTCTGGTTATTTTAGCGCGGCCCGCCCTCTTTTATGCCAGATTTATTTCGCGGAAATTATTTACTTAAAGGGGCGTTTATGTTCGCCCTCTCCTGCCTTTTATAAAGAGCGGCCTCTCTTTAGTTGTTTATCTTGAACGTGCCCGTCTTTTTTGGCGGGTTTTTTATTGGAAAAAATTATGACAGAAACCGTCCTTGACAGCCTGGTCGTAAAGATCAGGGCTGATAGTGCTGACCTGCGTGGGCAGCTTACAAATATTGAAAAAGATTTCGGGAGCCTCGAAAATGTTGCGCGAAAAACCGCAGACGGCATGACCCGCGTGTTTGAGAATTTCGCCCGCACGGGGGAGCTGAATTTTTCTAGCTTGAAACAGGTGGCCTTGTCTGTCCTCAATGATATCGCCAGCAGCGCCATTCAATCGGGCATCGATAGCCTCTTTGGATCTGGCGGTATTGGCTCGGTCATCGGGAATATCACAGGGTCTTTATTTGGCCGGGCCAGCGGCGGTACGGTTGGGGCGCGTCAGCCCTATTTGGTTGGCGAGCGTGGGCCGGAGCTCTTCGTGCCGGAAAATCCGGGCCGTATCGTTCCAAATCCAAGCGGCGGCAATAGGGGTTCTGCGCCCGCCAAAACATCTCAAATTACCATTAATATTACCAATCAGGGCAGCACAAGCGACATGACACAACGCAGTGCCGGTCAAGTGGCCGTCGCCGTTCGCCGCGCCATGGGCCGCGCGGAAAGGGATATATAATGTATTGGTTGGCAACAGCAGCGGATCAGACAGACCATAGCTTCATCCGCAGATTTTCGCCCCGCTATTGGACGGTGAATTTCCCGCGTCCGATGATGGCCTCAACGGTGACAACCAGCTTTAATAGTCTGCTTATTGATCTGGTTTTTTATCGCTATGAGGATCTTTGCGGCCTTATTTGGGACACGGTGGATACCATCGACCACCCGCTCCATCAATATGACACCAATCATGATTATGCCCATACAATTTTGAGCTTTCGCTGGCAAACTACCAATATTAAAACGTTAGAGGTCTTGAATAGTCCCACCTTAACCATTGAGGGCAGAGACCAAAATGGCGCGCCGCGCACATGGTATGTGCGGTTGTGGAATTATGCGGTGGGCACCAATGAGAACGCCGTCATCACACTGGATTTTGATAATCTTGTGGGCGGATATATGCTCCCTGCGGAAGCCGACCCCGTGTATGCCGGGGATATTGACCGCATGTTTATCAGTATGGTGCCGCAGGCTTACGATGGGGTGACAACGGGGCCACTGCCCCTTGCGGTCGAGGCACAGGTGATTATTTCTGACATAACTGTCACCGGCCCCACGTCTACTTTAAAAGTGGGGGATGGCTACGTGCAGGCCCATGATCTGCGTATCGCGAATGGCTATGACGATGTCACAAATCTTAGCCCAGAACGGGTGATTTGGAATATGTTGCGTTTGGGCTATCGCGGCTGGATTAATCATTATGTGGGCATGAGCCATTATGCCAATTTAAGCTGGGATGGGGTTGCGGGAAAATATGTTGTAGACCCCGCGAAGGCCGCGCTGAATGTGGCAGCGGCAAGCTGGCACCAAAATTTTCTGGCATTGGCGCAGTCTTTTGGCTTTAAGGTTATTTTCTCCTTATCCTATGAAGTTTTGGCGGCGAATATGCCCGATGCTTGGCAGCAAAAAGCCCATGATGGGTCGCCTGCTCAGACGGGATGGGTGCCGCCCTCTAGCCTGATTGCGCCCACCAATCAAGACGGCCTCAACCATTTGCGGAATGTTTTCTTGAGCCTAGGGCAGATTGTAAATCTTGTGGGCGCGGGGCATTATTATCAGGTGGGTGAGCCTTGGTGGTGGATTGATCAAGGGGGCGTGGGGATACCGCATTTCTATGACGCGGGGACCATGGCGCTTTATACGGCTGAAACCAGCAATGCCGTTCCGGCCAAGCATTTGCTGGCGACAGAGATACCAACGGCGGCGCAACAGACTTACCTAAACTGGTTGGGGGATAAGCTTGGCCTGTCTACTTTATGGCTTAAGGATCAAATTAAAGTCTCCTATCCTGCGGCGCAGGTTGGGCTTTTATTTTTTGCCCCTCAAGTGTTGCTTAAGAGTGCGCCCATGTCCGGTGACGTTAATTTCCCCGCAGTCCACTGGACATCGCCCGCGTTTGATTTTCTGCAAGTTGAGGATTACGACTATATATTGAAGGGCGAATGGGGAAAGCGGACGGCAGCCATCGAGGTGATTGACCAAAGCTTGCACTATCCTCGGGCGAATACCCATTATTTCAGCGGGTTTAATCTACTGTTTTCGACGTTGGGGAATTGGAAAAATATTATCAAGGGCGTGGGCCTTGGCTTTGCCAGTAATTTTGCCCAGGTTTTTGTCTGGGCCTACCCACAAATTGTTCGGGACGGCGTGACTTACACGAAAGATCAGGGAAATATAATGACAGGATTTCATGAAATAAGATTGCCAGTGGACATCAGTTACGGCGCCAATGGCGGCCCGCAATTTTTAACCAATGTGGTGGAAATGGCGTCAGGCTATGAACAACGCAATCGCGAATGGGCGGAGGCCCGCAATATATATGACGTTGGCTTGGGCCTTCGGTCAGAAAACGACCTTGCCGCGTTACTGAGCTTTTTTCGGGCGCGCGCGGGGCGGGCCTTTGGCTTTCGCTATAAAGACTGGCTTGATTTTAAAAGCTGCCTTCCCGCGCAGACTATCACAGCATTAGACCAGAATATTGCCATTGGCGACGGTATAACGGCGGCATTTCAGCTGACAAAAACATATGATAGCGGCGGCATTTCTCATGTGCGAAAAATTACCAAACCTGTTGCCGGGACGGTGGTCATCGCGTTTGATGGCGCGGCGCAAGCGGCGGGCTGGCAAGTGGACACGGCAAGTGGAATGATAACTTTCACGGCGGCACCTGCCCTTGGTGTTGTGGTGACAGCGGGGTTTGAATTTGATGTTCCTGTGCGGTTTTCCGAAGATTATTTGCCCATAACATTGGAAAGCTATCAGGCGGGACATGTCCCTTCAATTTCCTTGGTAGAGGTAAAAATTTAAATGAAACAGATTTCTCCAGAACTTAAAACCCATATAGCGGGGGAATTAACTTCTCTTGTGACCTGTTGGATCTTAACGCGGCGCGATGGGGTTCGTTTGGCCTTTACCACCCATGACAGGCCGTTGGATTTTGAAAATTTAACCTTCAGTCCCGTCAATAGTTTCTTACCTTCCCTTGTCAGCAGCACCAATAGTCCAAATGTGGATAATCTGGAGATCCATGCCTTCTTATCATCGGACGGCCTGACGGAAACAGATATTCGCGCGGGCCTGTTCGATTATGCCGCTATTGCCATATTTCAGGTAAACTGGCAGGATTTAACCCAGGGCAAGCTTGCCATTCGGCGCGGCTGGCTTGGGGAATTCACCTTGAAAGATCAGAATTTTACAGTTGAAATTAGAGGGTTAACCCAGAAATTACAACAAACGATCGGAGATGTCTTCTCTCCTGAGTGCCGGGCAGATTTGGGGTCTGATAATTGTCATGTCAATATGGAGGGCTTTTCCGCAATCGGGGCGGTGACTGAGGTTATTGCCCAAGATAGCTTCAAAGATATTAGCCGAACGGAGGCTAATGGCTGGTATGATTACGGGACTGTGCGCTGGGTAACGGGGGCAAATGCAGGATATAAATCAGAGGTAAAAACCTATGCCGGAGGCCAGTTTTTTATCTATGACACGCCGCCAAATCCGGTCATTGTGGGGGATGTCTATCTTTGCTTTGCAGGCTGCGATAAGCGGGCGGCAACCTGCAAAGTAAAATTTCAAAATTTTGAAAATTTTAAGGGCGAGACAGCCATGCCAGGAACAGACGCCCTGTATGATTATCCCGGCCTTAAATGATAAATATTATGTCTTCGCGGCTGTTTTCTTTGCCGGCACTTTCTTTATGACTGTTTTCTTTGCCGGCGCTTTTTTTGCAGGGGCGCTTTTTACAGGCGCTTTTTTAACAGGGGCTGTCTCCGCAGACGTGTCTTCGGCAGGCATTTCTTGTGCTACAGCTGGTTTGGCTTCTTCTTCTTTCCATTGGTCGGGATAAAGGCGCATATGGATTTGATTGACCCGATTGCTCACATCGCTGAGGGCTTTGAGAAGCGCGTCTAGATTGAAGCTGACACCAAGGTAAGTATAAATTTTTGTGCTGACATCAAAGGCGCGGTAAATATTTTTTGTTTCCACATCCTTATGGGGGCTATTCTCAATATCACCAATGAAGTCAAACAGAATATATTGGTTCTTGGATTGACTTATCCATTGGTCATTGGCCTCATCAGCATGGTCCGTCAGGGATAAAATACTGTCGTTATTGAGAGGATATTTTTCAGGGAGTTCAAGGGTCTGCCGTAAATCGGCCGCGCGGGTTTTGCCTTTTTTTCGGGGAGTCCACAAGGTGCGGGAAATATTATTCGTGCCAAGCAAGATATTTTGCAAGGCAAAAAAAACGCCGATAGAGGCCTGTTTTTCCATTGATTGATTTAAAATATCTACGCTCGCTTCGATAAAACGGCATTGGTTCCTAAGTTCGTGAATGTGGAGGCCTACAATATTCATGTCCATACCAGACAAATCCTTTTTATTTTATTTTCTGTAAAACAGTGATAGCAAAGTTTTTTCAAAATGACCATATGTGATCTGCAACAAAAAAATATCTTTTTAACCGCAAGGGAATGCGTGGGCCGTCCTTTTTGTCACCAAGGGCGAGATCCAAAGAAGGGGCTGGATTGTGTTGGGCTTATTATCTATGTGGCAAAGGCAATAAATCTTAACATCATCGATTCCAGAGACTATAAAAAAATCCCCGAGAAAGAGGCCATATCCCGTCAGGCGAAGGCCGCCGGTTTTATTCAAAGGGCAGATAACAAAAGGGAATTTGGCGATGTGGTTATTTTGAAATTCGGCAGATATTTAGAACATGCCGCGATCGTTTCTGATCGGGGGATCATCCATGCTTGCGAGAAATATGGCAAGGTGGTTGAACATCGATTAGACGAAGAATGGCTGGCCCGAATAAGTGCCGTTTATAGATTTCCAATTTTCTCACATAATTATGAAGGAACCATGTAATGGCAAGTGTTGTACTTACCGTCGTCGGAACGGCATTCGGCGGCCCTATTGGGGGCATGGTCGGTGGCATGATCGGACGCAGTATCGATCAGGCCATATTTGGCGGCGGCTCATCCCGGACAATTGAGGGCGGAAGATTAAAAGATCTTACCGTTCAGACATCCGCTTATGGCGCCCCGATCTCGCGAATATATGGCACCATGCGTGTGCCGGGGAATGTGGTTTGGTCATCCGGCCTGAAAGAAACCCGCGATGAAACCACGCAAGGCGGCGGCAAGGGCGGCGGGCAAAAAGTGACCTCCGTGACCTATCGCTATTCTGCCTCATTTGCGGTGGCACTTTCTGGCCGTGAGATTTCTGATATTGGGCGCATATGGGCCGATGGTAAGCTGTTGCGGGATGCTGCCGGAAAAATAGCTGTTGGGGGGCTATTTCGCATTTATAAAGGCACGCGCTTTCAAAAGGCTGACCCCTTGATAGAGGCCCTTGAAGGGGCGGGCAATGTGAACGCCTTTCGTAACTTGTCGTATGTGGTGTTTGAAAATCTAGAACTTGGCGAATATGCCAACCGGATTCCCAACCTGACGTTTGAAGTTATGGCCGACGTCGGCGGTACGGTACGGCTCTCAACCATTATATCAGATATTTGCAAGCTTTCCGGGGTGCCGTCCTTTGATGCGAGCGGGTTAGGGCAAATGGTCGGGGGATATATGATTCCTGGGCCGATGAAATCACGGTCAGCCATAGAGGATTTGTCTCAAATTTATCATTTTGATGTGGTTGAACAGGATAATATCCTGTTGTTCCGCAGTTTGAAGAGGCTGGCTAATAGGGCGATTATATCACAAGAACTGGTGCAGCCCTCAAAAGGATCAGATAAAGTTATCTTAACGCGGCAACAAGATTTGGATTTGCCTAAAGAGATTGGCCTGTCTTTCATTGACCCTGATAGAAATTATCAAGCCGGGCATCAGAGAGCGCGGCGGTTAAATGTGTCCAGCAATATTGTTCGTCAAGGCGCCTATCCCTTGGTCATCACAGCCAATGAGGCAAAATCGGCATCTGAAATACAACTGGATTTGCTCTGGTATGGGCGGGAAACGGTGGCATTCTCGCTGCCTCACAAATATTCTGATCTGATGCCGGGAGATATTGTGACATTGCCTATAGGCCCTGTTTTCCAAGATTTTTTGCTTCAGGAAACGCAAATCGGGTTAGGGGGGATTGCCTGTCAAGCGGTGAAATTTTCCAAGTCTCAATTGAGCCGGAATAGCCTGGCCGACAGCGGACAAGTGCCCGTTCAGATCGTTGAGAATTTAGCCTCAAGTCAATTTTACCCTTTGGATATGCCGACGATGACCGCAGAGAATGTCACGGCGCCGTCTCTTTTCTGGGCGGCCTCTGCGGGGGTTGGAAAATGGACAGGGGCCGGTTTATTCCTTTCCAGAGACAATGGCCTGACCTACCAACAAATAGATTTTGCGGGATCAGCGGCGATCACAGGCGTGGTGGAAAATATCATTTCTGATGGGCCGTCTGCCTATTGGGATTATGGTAACGAGATCATTGTTCGGCTCGATAATGTCAATCATAGCCTGTTTGGAGAGACGCCGGATGCTGTCTTGAACGGGGCCAATATTGCTTGGGTGGGCGGCGAGATCATCCAATTTCAGCAGGCGACTTTGGACATGAACGGCAGTTATCGTTTGCGCGGCTTACTTCGGGGACGGCGGGGGTCAGAAAGATTTTCCGGCGGGCATGTCCTTTCAGAAAATTTTGTGCTTCTGACAGGGCCGGCCATAAATTTTGCGGGCCTGAATTTCTCAGATATTGGGAAGGCGCATCTCTATAAAGCCGTGACATCCGGCGCTCTTGTCGAGAATAGCCTTCCGGTAAGTCATGTCTTTGGAGCGGCGGCCCTCAAACCCTTTTCGCCTGTTCATGCAAAAGGGGTAAGAGATAGTGCGAATAATATAACAATGACATGGATAAGGCGCAGCCGCGTGAGCGGAGATTGGATGGATAATGCCGATGTGCCTCTGGGGGAATTATATGAGAAGTATGACATTGAAATTTTAAATGGGCTTACGGTAGTCCGCACGTTAACCAGCGCCGTCCCGTCAGTTGTTTACCCTGCAACATTACAAATTGAGGATTTTGGTGCGCTGCAGCCAAGCCTTGATGTTCGAATCACACAAATGAGTGATGCAGTGGGCCGAGGCTGGCCCCTGCTCGCTTCCCTCTAAACACAATTATTTTGAAAAGGTAATCCTACGATGGTTATGCAAACGCCCCGGCTTAAGACGCCCTATATTATTTCGACACAATCCCAAAAAGAGGTCACTCATAATCTCGCCCTTAACAGGCTTGATGCCCTCGTGCAATCGGCGGCAGAGACCGCGATATTATCCACGCCGCCCGTCTCACCCTTTGAGGGAGGGTTATGGATTGTGGCTGCGGCCGCAACGGGGGCATGGGCGACCCATGACAATGAATTGGCACAATATATCGGCGGCGCCTGGCAGTTTTATGTCCCGTTCGAGGGGATGACGATTTGGCTGAAAGACGAAAATCTGCATATGCAATATCGGGCAGGCCTTTGGGCAAAAGGCCTTGTTACTGCCAGCAAAATAGAGATTTCTGGTCTGCAAATCGTGGGGCCGCAACAGCTAGCCATTGCCGGGCCTTTAGGCGGCGTTACCATAGATGCCGAAGCGCGGGCCGCTTTGAATAGCTTGCTCGCCGCTTGCCGCATCCATGGGCTAATTGCGCCTTAACTAAAAAGGTCGCCCAGCTTTAGGGCGAGGGCCATATCACCATCTACTTTAAGTTTTCCCATCATAAAGGCCATCTGGGGATTGAGGGAGCCATCTATCAGGCTCTCAAAATTTTCCGCACTGATGATTAAGGTGACATCCGCGTCATTATCATCATTACTGACCGTTGGCGGCGTTGTTGCGCCATCAATAAAGATCGTGCCGTCACCCTTCAGATCAATTTTAACCTTTTTTCCATTGGCATCCATGTCTTGGGCCTTAGTGCGGATTTCATTTGTTATATCTTCGAGGCTCATTGCATATCCTTTAATATGATGTTTAACATTATGTTTACTCTTACCAGTGATTTCTGAGTGATCGGAGGGCTTTGAATATTTCCCGAGGTTCCGGCTCATCAGAAATATCTGGATTTTCTGCTTGCAGTTTTTGAATAATCGTCGGGTTTTTCAATCTGAAAAAGCTGTTGACACGCCGCTCATCGGCCATTGTGGAGATAAAGGCGTTATGAGGATCTTGGCCCTGTAATTTTGTACGCAGTTGGCGGGCAGCCTCATTATTCGGTTCGCGGTCAAGGGTGAACCCAAGATTGGTTACAATATAATCATGACCGGGATAAATGAGGGTATGATCGGGGAGCACATCAAGCTGCTGCGCGAAAGTATCATATAAATCGTCTGGATCGCCGCCGCCGTGGCAATTTCCCGCGCCCGCATTAAACAGCGTATCCCCACAAAAAAGCGCAGGCTGGTCTGTTTCCGACAGAAGGCAGAGGTGACTATTGGTATGGCCAGGGGTATCCATTACCCGTAACGTCACGGTGGTGCCTATGGTTATTTTATCGCCCGCTTTCAAGCCCACATCCACATGGCCTATTTTTTCCATGGCGCCATGATGAGCATAAACCTTCGCGCCCGTTTCTCCGCGCATTTCTTCATTACCGCCAATATGATCCCAATGTTCATGGGTATTTATAATCTTTGATATTTTTAGGCCCTGTCTTGCCGCCGCATCACAGCATTGTTTGACCTCCAGAGGATCAATAACGACCGCATCCCGCGTTTCGGGGCAGGCAATAAGATAGTGAAAATTTCGCAGAGGATTATCTGCATATATCTGGGTTACGATCATGATAAAATCCTATAAATTTTTAGGAGAAGCGGCGTCATGGCCATATGGAGTTGATGGCCCCTTGGCACGGATTTTCTCACGGGTTGTCGTGGGATGGTGGTTGTCGTCAAGGGCGACAATGAGACAATCTACCACGATATTCTTCTCCACATCTGTCTTTGCCAGATCAAAAGCTTCTGTCACATGTGACTCATCCAGGAGTGTGGCTTTTGATATGTCTAAGTCCCAACGGCTATTTTCACCATCTTTAATAAAATATACATTCAACCCGCTGCGCAGGTCATTGGCGGAGATCACATTCTGGGAAATACTCATATTTTGTCCTGATTCCTATGGTTGCTTTTTAAGTATATAGGTCGGGGGAGGGATAAAACAAGCTTTGTTAAGAATTTCATATGGATGGGGGATGTCATTCCAGGAAAGGCTTAATTAACCAAGCCGCGCGGCAGGAATATAAAGCGCAACTGTTGTGCCCTTCCCCTCCGCACTGGTGATGGAAACTGTGCCGCCATGTTTTTCGACAATCTGTTTCACATAAGACAGACCAAAGCCCATACCAACGCCTGGGGTGGTGTAAATGTCAGATAAATGAGTGTCATGGCAGAAAATTTTTGCCAGCTGCTGGGATGACATTCCAGCCCCATTATCCGCGCAGGATATCAGGTAAGCTCCATCGCTTTCTTGTCTTGCGGATAAGGTTATTGTCCCGCTGGCCGGGGTGAATTTAAGGGCATTTGCGAGAATTCTATGAATGGCTTGCTGCAAGCGGGATTTGTCACCAAATACGTAAGGGGTTTCGTGACCTCCCTGACAGGTGAAATTAATTTGCGCCTTTCCGGCCTCTTTGGGCAGTTTATCAAGGCAGGCAGATAGCATGTCTTTCGGGGAAAACTTTTCTTCTTGCAGGGCGAATTCAGCTGTTTCTAATTCTTTCAAGTCAAGGAGATTATCAATCAGATGAAGCAGATGCTTGCCCGCGCCATAAATATCCTGCACATAATTTTTATAAGATTCTTGGCCTATGGGCCCATGTAACTCTGACATAATAAATTCGGAATAGCCCAAAATGCCGTTTAGGGGTGTTTTAAAGTCATGATGCATGGCCGCCAACAGATTTTGTTTGACTTCTTTTGCCGCGCGGCTCCGATTATCCTTCTCACTGCGATTTTCCCTGAGGACACAAATGAAGCGGGAGCCGCTATTGTCACAGCTGAAGGGCCGAATAGTCATATCGATATCAAGAATATTGCCCTTTTTGCCCACCCAAGGGCAGCAAAGCACCGCCGCTTGTCGGCTATTCAGGGCCGTCTCGATAAAAAGGCGTGTGGGATTGGACGATATCTCTTCCAAGAAATCATAGAGGCTTTTGCCCCGTATTTCATCAAGTTGGTATCCGGAAATCAATTCGAAGTGATGATTGATATCACATATTAAAGGCGGCTGGGATTCCGTCTCGCGGGAGATAATGGCTATGGCATTGTTGACTTCATGGAATACAGAGTCAAACAGACCGAATTCTTTCTCAGGGGCGCCAGATTTCATTATGTCTGGGTCAGAAATTTTATTCCGGATTGATTTTCTGTTATCAAATAAAGAAGCATTCATAACTTGAATATCTTACGTCCATAATTGCCAAATATCACTTTAAAAACCATCTTTGGAAAGTCTGCGAGAAGAAATATTTCCCCTAGATTCAAGTGATTATTATGAATCATCCCCTAAATGATACCTAGAATCAACAAAAAAATTAACCTTTTGTTAACCATAGTTGGGAAAAAGAACGGTATTCTAAGATTTTATGGTTTATTTATAGAAGCTTGCTGGATATTTGGCAGGCAGCTGGGCCGATCAGAACAACAAATAATGTTGGCAGAATGAATAATATAAGGGGAATTGTCATGGTCGCGGGAAGCTTCGCGGCTTTTTCTTCCGCTTTCATCATGCGTTCATTTCTAAATTCCGCAGATAAGACCTTGAGGGATTGTGCGAGCGGCGTCCCATATTTTTCGGATTGAATTAGCGTGGCGGTGACGGTTTGTATGGCGGGCAAGGTGACACGCTCTGTCAGATTGGTCAGGGCCTGTTTTCGCTCTGATAAAAACCCAAGTTCGATGGCTGTATAGCTCAGCTCATCGGCAAGTTCGGGCCCGGTTTGGGCCATTTCCTTAACAACTCTGGTCAGGGCGGAATCTAGTGTCAATCCGGCTTCCGCGCAAATCACCAGCAAGTCCAGCATGTCGGGCAAGGCCCTCTGCATGGCTTCGTTGCGTTTAATGGTTAAATTTTTCAGCACTGTTTCGGGCAGGATAGAGGCCATGAGAATAGCGCCGCCGCAAACAAGTGTCTTGATCATGGGCTTAAGGTCAAATAGTCCCAATCCATAAATCAAAATCACGGCGATAATGCCAATCAAAAGGGGCAATATCAATTTAAAAAACAAGAAATAAACCAAGGCATCTTTTGAACGATACCCCCCCTGTAGCAGTTTCAGGCGGTATTTTTCGGCCTGTTCATTTTTCATCAGGTTGAAACCATTGACGATGGCTTGCATGGTACCAAGGTAAGAGGCTTTTTTTACGGTTGGTTTGCGTTTGGATGGGGCCGTATAGCCGCGTTTTAAATCTGTCCGGCGGTCTTGCAAGTGCTTTACCCGACCATGCATGGGGTCTTTGATGATGCCACTGCTCCAAATTGCGACGACCACGAGAAAGGCTGACATGGCGGCGAGAACGGCAATGATATCTTCTATTGTAATACCATCGGGGAGATAATCTTGCATCATTTACACCTCAAAATTTATCATTTGGGCTAAAATGAAGACACCTATACCCATCCAAATAGCGGCCCCAGCAAGGGCGATCTGACCTTGGGGATTGGTAAACATAACGGACATATAATCAAAATTCATCACCGATAACATGCCGCACATCAAGAAAGGGAGCGCTCCTATGATATAGGCGCTGGCCTTGCCTTCGGAAATCATGGCCCGAATTTTAAGTTTTAACTTTGTACGGCCTCTGAGAATTTCTGACAGGTTCATTAAGGTCTCGGCGAGGTTTCCGCCGGTTTCTTGTTGAACGGACAGGCTGATGACGAAAAATTTAAAATCGGCGGTATCAAGTCTTTTTGCCGTAGACCATAAGGCTTCATCGAGTGTCTTCCCTAATTTTATTTCGTCGGTTATGGTACCAAATTCAGTCGAAATCGGGGGCTTCATTTCTTGGGCCACAGCAGAAATTGATTCCGTCACCGGCAGGCCTGCGCGTAAGCCCCGTACAATCAAATCAATGGCCTCTGGGAATTGTGCAGTAAATTTCGCCAGTCTTTTTTTAATGGTCATATTGATGTAGGTGTGCGGGAAGAATAATCCCGCAAAAATTCCCACCATAAGAGACGTAATGAGAGACACCCCGACGATAACATCCAGTAAAAAGAAAAACAGCATCGTAACGAGTATGGTGGTGATAACATATTTTTTAAACGTAATATCTTTGCCGGTTTTATTGAGGCGCAACCTCATTTCTTCCGGTTTTGGAATAAAGCGATCTAAAAGAGAGGTCTCTTTTTTTATAAAGAGATTCTTCTTGGCATGTTCTTTCATTCTGCTTTTAGTATCCCCGTGGCGCGACTTTATCTTATCAAGTTTCTTCCCAATAACTTTGTTGCTATTACCGAGCATGCCCGAGGCGGCGATGACGGCGGCGATGACGATAAAAACGCAGGCAAAGATACCTATGGTTACGATAGTGGGGTTGGTAACATCCATAAAATTTCCTATAAGGCCTCCATCAAGGCTTTGTCCAAGCCGAAATACGAGGCTTTTTCCATGAAATAGGGCCGCACACCAGTCGACTTAAAGCGGCCTGTAAGAAGGCCATCGGCATCCTCTCCGGTGAACTCATAGACAAATAAATCCTGGGTCGTTATAATATCACCTTCCATGCCAACAATTTCTGTAATGGCGGCGCATCTGCGGCCGCCATCACGCATTCTGGACACTTGAACGACAAGGTCAACGGCGCCGGCGATCTGTTCCCGAACGGCCTTTTGCGGCAGTTTTAAATCAGCCATTCCAATCATATTCTCCATACGTGTCAGGGCCTCGCGCGGGTTATTGGCGTGGAGGGTACACATGGACCCATCATGACCGGTGTTCATGGCCTGAAGCACATCAAAGGCCTCTGCGCCGCGAACCTCGCCCAATATAATACGGTCAGGCCGCATGCGCAGGGCATTCTTGACCAGATCCCTCATATTGATTTCGCCCTTTCCTTCAAGGTTCGGGGGACGCGTTTCCAGACGCACCACATGAGGTTGCTGCATTTGCAATTCTGCGGTATCTTCGATGGTAACGACCCGCTCCCCCGGATCAACCATACGTGATAGCGCATTCAGCATTGTTGTTTTCCCAGAGCCCGTGCCGCCAGAAATTAAAATATTCAGCCGGCATGCTCCGGCAATTTTCAATACGGTTCCCATTTGATGAGATATGCTTTTCCAATCGATCATATGGTCGAGCGTGATTTTCTGTTTGGCGAATTTACGAATGGAAATAGAAGCCCCATCAAGGGCGAGGGGCGGGATGATGATATTCACCCGGCTCCCGTCCATCAGGCGTGCATCACAAAGGGGCGCGGATTCATCTACCCTTCGTCCCACAGCCGTCACAATACGCGTGCAGATATTCATAAGATGTTGATTGTCACGGAAAGTCACATCGGAAAGAATGAGTTTTCCGCTTCTCTCAATATAGACTTGCTTTGGCCCATTGACCATAATTTCGGTAATACTCTCGTCACTTAAGAGGGGCTCTAACGGTCCAAGTCCCAGCATATCATGGAGTAGCATATTGACGAGATCGCGCTGTTCCCGCAGGTTCAGGTTGATCTTTTCTTGTGACATAAGCTCATTGACGGCTTCGCTGACCTGTTCTGCCAGTTCAGAACGATCCATTTCATTGGCAGCAGAGGCATCAATATACTCTAATAACAAGGGCTGCAGTCTGTCCTTCGCATCCATAATGCTGTCTTGACTGATCTGCTGTTTTTGTTCATTGGTTTGTTTTTGGACTTCTTTATGTTTGCGAACGAGGGTGACGTCTTTTTTTGGTGCCGCCTCCTCCTTGCTGATATCGGTTGACAAAACATCATCAAGGAGAACGGTAACAAGGTCACGTTTTTCAAGATCATTCAGCTCCATGCGATGGCGGGTGGTTTCTTCGTCAATAATATCCGTGATAAAAGCGGTTAGTTCATGGCGCTCCATATCCTGCGCTTCTTTAGGGCTTATTTTCTCGGATAAAACAGATTCGATAAGCTCATAGGCTTTATCGACAACGCTGGCATCGGACATGGCACCCTGGCTTGCGGCAGCCGGTACAGTTGTGGGCACCTCATTCAAAGAAGTGAGGTGGCCCTTGCCAAAAGTTTTTGACAGGCCAATTTTTTTGGCAACAAGGATAGATTTGCCTTCTGTGCCTGATTTTCTTCCAAACGCCGGTTTCATATTTTCTCACATATCCACTTTAAAAAAAATGACTCTTTCTTACTTTTTGGAACCTGCTATTATTTTGTTCCAGAAGGAGCCTTTTTGGTCTTCTGGGATTCCGCCTATAATATCGGTGCTGATTATTTTGAGCGTTTTGACAATTTTGCTCATTGTTGCGGCTTGGGGCAGGGGTTTTCCCGCCCGGGCAACCTGTACCATTAATTTTGGATCGAAGGGTATCTCCCAGTTCACGGCCCGTTCTATGGAGGCCTCAAAATCCTTCTTATCCACCTCGACCATGCCCGCCCCACCGACTTTATTGAGGACTATTTTGACCGTCACATTGGGCGCAATCGTTTTGCAGAGGGCCAAAAAGCGAATGAGGTCACGCGCCGCAGCCAGACTTAAGTCAGATACCAAGATGATTTCGTCGGCCTCGGACAACATGAGCGGATATTCCGCCGCCATATTGCGCGGAAGATCCATAATGACGTAACTGAAATTATGTTTTAATTCCGATAATAAGTGGCTCATTGCCGCAGGATCGGTATATGTGGGATCGTTCAACGAGGCTTCAGAACCCAGAATGGATAATTTATCGCTTTGACGGATCATGGCCCTTTCAATGAAAAGGCCGTCTATGCGACTAGGATTTTCCAAGGCGTCACAGAGGCCGCGTCCAGGCTCCAGGTCAAATGTTAAGGCGTCAGTCCCAAAATAGATATCCATATCAAGTATGGCGGTATTGCGGTTCAGGTCGTTTGCAATGATCCAGGCACAACTACTGACGACCGTACTGGCCCCAACGCCCCCTCTCATCCCGATAACGGCAACTAATTTATCAGCTTCTTTTTCGGCGACGACTTTGACATCCGGTTCTATGGCCATGCGCAGGGTGTTTTCGGCACTGAGAAGAGCTTCTCTTATTTGATCTGTTGTAATGGGTTTGATCAGATATTCCTGAACGCCAGAGCTTAACAAATTTCGATAGAGCCCAATATCATTTTCTTTTCCGACCGCAATGACCATGGTGCCCGGCTCGCAAACTTCGGCGAGGGCATTAATATCATCCATGGGATCCACAGATTTTGATAAATCGACGAAAAGAAATTTCGGCGGACTAGCGGTTCCCAACGTTCTTATGGCATTTTCAATACCACCCGTTTTAATAGAAGATGGATTCCAGCCCCGCTCATTTAAGACGGGAATCAAGGCTTTTGTTGTGTCATTATCGCAGACATAGGCCTCGAAGTCATTCTGGCCATTTTCGTCTTTATTTAGCAGTGAAGCGATGCTCATGATCTATTCCTGTTACTTGATCTTACTTGTCGATTGGGGCGTTACGGTGGTTGGCGTCTTCGTTTTATAGGCATGAATAGCCCTCGCAGAGTTTTCCGCATCGGGCACATCATTACTCGCCCCTGTAATCAAATCACGTGGGTTGGCAACCATTAACCCAAGATTAGCCTGATTGGCACAGCCTAATGCTGCTGTCGGTGCATTGCCATAATTATTATTGGAAGGTTGCGACCAATCGCCGCAACGGGGCGGCGTTACGACATAGCGAGAAATCAGAAGCCGGGCCTGATTTTTATTTGGGCTCATGCCGTATGGCGTGACTTCTGAAGAGAGGGTTAAGCCCCTTTTAAGTAATAAGGCCGATAAATAGGCCAATCTTTTTTTATTTTCGTCGGAAAGTCCCCCATCCCGTTGCAAAGGAAAATCCATGCTGAGTTCATCACCGTAGGAGACATGGCTATTCCTCATAAAGCTGTCGAGTTGTGCAATGCTGTCCCGGGTAAGGTTTGAGCGATCCTTCTCAAACGTCATCATATAGGGCAACCGTATCATTTCGACGAGGTTGCGATGTTGTATATCGCCGTCAGCATAGTTTGCGGCGCTACTGCATCCCGCCAGGAGGAGAAAGAGCGCCCCCGTGAGGCCCGTTATAATTTTTGCTATCCGCGTATTTTTCATGATTTTTTCCCTCATTCCTTAGTCCAGTATAAACCCGGACGCACTTTTCAATTTATGCCCGTTTTGATCCTGTTTGGGTTGTGGCATGTCAGGTTTTTTTGTGACATATGTTTGCCCTTTGAGGTAACGGTCAACGTCATTGGGAACTTGAAACCCGTCGGTTGGCAAAGGCATGGTGCCATTCTTATGGGGCCGAACAATATAAGGGGTCACGATCACCACAAGTTCAGTCTCTTGACGGCGAAATTTACTAGATCGGAAAAGCGCTCCCAATACAGGCACATCACCAAGCCAGGGAAATTTTTGGACATCATTCGTAACGCTATTTTGTAATAGTCCCGCAATAGCAAAGCTTTGACCGGAACCCAATTCTACGGTGGTCTCGACGCGGCGCGTACTTAGCGCGGGAATATTAAATCCTTGGAGTGTCACCGAGCCGTTTGATGACAATTGGCTGACCTCTGGTTTGATACGCATGTTGATATTGCCGTCATCCAAAACCACGGGGGTAAATTCTAGGGAAATACCAAATTCCTTATAGGTAATAACCACCTGTCCATTTTTATCCAGGGTCGGGATCGGATATTGCCCCCCTGCCAGGAAATTGGCAGGCTCGCCAGATAAGGTCGTAAGATTAGGTTCGGCAAGTATGGAGAGAACACCTTCAGTTTCCAGGGCATCAATGATAAAGTCGATATTGAAGTTCCCGGCTTTAAATCCGCCAAAAAGGCTATTTAGGCTACGGCCCCCAACGGCAAATTCTTTTATCAGGCTATTGGGCAGCACGGGATTGGGAATCATGTTAAAGACGTTCGCACCTTGAACCATACCGATGGCTGTATTCCCACTGCTGAGGAGATTTTCCCAGTTAAACCCCAGCTGCTTTTTCGTGTCGCGGCCGATTTCTGCAATTCTGACACGCAAATTGACCTGAACGGGTGTCGCGATGATTAATTTATTAATGATCGTATGTTCTTTGCCGATGAATTCTTCTGCCATTCGCTGGGCTTCTTCGGCCTCTGCGGGGTTTTTAACATGTCCCGTAAGAACGAGTAGCCCCTCATAGGATTTAACTTTTATGTTGGCCTTCGGGATGACATGGCTCAGGGCTGCTTCAAGGCCGCCAAGGTTCTGATTGACAGAGACAACCCCCTCGTACACCACACGATCATCATCGGTGACGGCGTAAAGGTTGGTTTCCCCTTGTTGTTTCCCAAACACATAAACCAATGTCGGGGATTTGATCTGTAGGTCGGCAATGCTTACATTGGCGATGAAGACGTTTTTGACCGGTTCTTTGAAACGTATTAAAACCCCTTTCCCGACTTCGATATTTTGCTGTTCCTTTTGTATTTTAGCCGTTTTGGCAGAGGTACTGCTGACCGTGACAGAAAAGAGAACAGGTAAGGCCATGACCATTATAAGGAAGCATTTCATCTGTCCTATATAGGCTGGCCGGCTATTTTTGTTACCGTCTTTTATCATTGGCCTGTTTCCTCTGATGTTTCGTCATTATTATGACCCCAATTTACATGATGACCCCAATTGGGAGATAATATTTGGGTTGCGTGTTTCTTAAAATAGACTTCTGGGTTACTCATTTTACGCCTCCGCGAAAAACTTCTACGGGATCATTATGCCCTTTGCTTGCCGCGCCGCCACCGCCAGAAACCTGTTGGCTGACCTCGTTATCCCACGTGACTGTGGGACGCCCGGCAGAAATTTGGGGGGCGGTATTTTCAAGGCTCCTCAGAACCAAAGTTAATTCGCCCATATCCTTTATGAGTGCTACCTTTTCAGCTTCTTTTGGCGTGACTTCTAATGTGGCTGTTTTCCCAACGGCGGGGGTATTTGTGGGGTTGTCTGTCTTTTGGTTAATGGCCAGAACACGAACATTAGTGAGTACCGTTTCACTGATATGGGCTTTTTTTCGATTTGGGCTTTTTATGGCGACCTCATGGGTCAGGAGAATGTCGACATGGTCCCCTGGAAATACGAAGCCGGCATTACCAGAAATGGCTGTAATCTTGATAGTAATCGCGCGTTTTCCTTCCGGTAAAACGGCGGCCATAAAGCCCCGATTTCCTGGCTTTGCCAAACGGCCCTCTAAGATTGGTTCGCCAGCATAGGTCGTATTTTTTGTGACGGCGCCGACAAAAGAGGCTGATTCTTGGCCAGAATCTTTCTGGATATAGCTTTTATTCACGTCTTCATCAGGCCAAGATTGCCATGTCATGTCATTTGCCTTGATAAAATGACCTACGGGCAAGTCTACGGCCGCCACAAGAATTTTCATTTTAGATTCGCGCACGGTGGTTATATTCTGCTGACCTGCGCCGTCTTGCTTTGGCGTGGAAACGAGGCTTCTGGCAAGCATGGCTGCGCCGCCGGCGACCACCAAAGCAATCACGATAAGTACGATGCTTCTTATATTCATATTCATTTGTACAATCCTTGTTCTGCGAACCTTAGGCTAAACGGGGTAAGGAGGTGATACGCCACATAAAGTCCCCCGATCGCGATGCCGACACCATAAGGAACCCCATTTTCTTTCTTTTCTGACATAGAGAGGTTTATATTTTCTGAAGATTTGTCAAATTTTGAAGCTTTTATGCGGTTTTTAGCCAGAAGGATAACCGCAGCGAGGCCGCCAACCACGGCGGTTATGAGTAAATAATTTAAAACATATGCGCTGCCAGCCCATAACGCGACGGCTGGAATTAACTTTACATCACCACCGCCCATCATATTAAGGGCAAAAAAACCAATACAAACAATAAAAATCAGCGTGGCGATCGACAGCGACAGGATGATATTTTGGAGCGAAACGGGGGGGCCATTCAGGTATGTGGTGAGTATGTAAACGGGGTATAAAAGCGCCACTGACAGGCAAAGCCTGTTTGATAACCGGTAGCTTGTAAGATCAGAATATATGGCCCATAGCATCAAGCAAGAAAATATAATCACTGTCATTATCGTTAACAAGATGGAGATCCCTTTGTCTAATTTTTTTTATCTCTATTGAAACTATACAATAAAGATGTTTTTTTCGTTAACCATACTGAGATATTATGATGCTATGGCGTATGAACATCACACTGCCCTTTCATGAAAATAGAGGCCTTGAACCATCTGGTCCAAAGCCTCTATTTAACTATATGAAAAATCAATATTTAGATGTACGTGTTTATTGCAGACTAGTATTAATTTCTGTGAATTTAGCTTTCAGTGATGTCCCGACGCTTGTCATGGCTGTAATAGCAGCGACGGCGATCAAAGCAGCAATCAGACCATATTCAATAGCCGTTGCGCCTTTTTCTGATTTGCGTAATTTTGTAAAAATCTTTCTCATATCTTATCTCCTAAAGTACTCAGTTAAATTGTCGTGAATGTTAAGTTTCTAAATTGTTGTGAACGCCAAGTTTGTGAGCCTAATATGCATGATAAATATGAATAAAAGGTTAACATATTTTTTAAATTATGTTTTGTTTACAATTAGTTATGAGATAAATTTTGAATATATTTCTTATAAAATAATAAGAAAAATTGTATAAAATTTTAGGGATTTCTTGTGACGTGAGAGAAGGTCATTTGATAAAAACAGGCTTTCCTCAAAGGATTCAGCAGCTTAGGATTTTGTTTCATAGTTGCTTAAGGACAGAACCAGATGGGTCGCATAGCCATTTGAGCTATGGATTAAAATATCCCCCCCGACCGCATGTGCCAAGCTTTGGGCGATTGACAAGCCAAAGCCCGATGATATTTTTGGCTCATTATCCGGCATTTTATGGTCGTCATCGGGTTCGCTTTTCAACTTTTGGAACATTTCTGGCGTATTTTTTTCCATAATTTTAGGGCCAAGAATCGGTATTTCGACTCTGACTTGTGCATTACTATTGATCAGAACAGAGGGGCTTATGGTCTCATAGCCTGTGGATTTTTTAAGGGTTCCCATTAACATTTTGGTGAGACATAGTTCGATACTTTGTTTGTCATTATAAAGAATGACATCAATATTATTATCGTTATGCATTAATTGAACATGTTTTTCGCTGGCCATATCGGCGACATTTTTCAAACAATCTTTTAACAGCGTCTTTAAAGAAAAGGATTCTGGCTGAATCTGCATGAGGCCGGCTTCAAGCTTGGCCGAATCCAAGACATCATTCACGGCCTCTTTTAACTGCCCTGCGGCGGACAGAATATTTTTGAGATTTTGATGATATTGTGCATTCACAGGCCCCCAGGCTTCCATATCGATCATTTCTGAAAAACCAATAATAGCATTTAAAGGCGTTCTGAATTCGTGGGATAAATTTTGAAGTTTTTCAGATGATATTTCTTCATGGCAGCCTGAACAGCCTGTCAACACATCAGTTATCCCCTTGGATAAATGCTGTTCCCTACGCTGTTCCCTACTTTGGGGGTCTGCCCCTTGGGTTATATGCGATGCGCGCGCGTCGCTTGGGGGCGTTCTTACTGATGAATCTTTCTTGGCGGCGGCTTTTAAGGCCTGGGTTGTGATATAGTCTTCCAACGCTTTTTCTTGTTGCTGGCTATTTTCGGGCAAGTTATGTGCTGATAAATCATGACTATTGTTTGAGGCGCTGGCGCTTCCTCTAAAGCCTGTGAAGCGTCCGCTATGACTGTCGAATATGGCGATGGCACTGATATACCAAAGTGTTTTTTCCTCATTTGGCGCGGAGATAAAAAACGGGACATGACGAAAAGAGGCCCGATGCTCAAAATAATCTTCGAAGGTTTTTGGTCTTTGTTGCGTTTCCTCATCTCTCTTTGGATCCTCATGAGCTTCAAAGGCTGAGTCCGTCTCAGGCGAGAGGCAAAGGGAGATAAAATCTTCTCCAATCAGGTCGGGCACCGTTCGTCCAAACACCGTGAAGGCATCTTCCGAGATAAAACTGAGGTTTCCCATGCGATCTATTTCCCAGAACCAGTCGGCGACGGTTCTAATAAATTCTCGGTGCCGCATGGTTTCTTGGCGGGCATCTTGCACCTGAAGGCGTATATCATCGATCATATCCGATGATATATCTTCCATGACTATGGTACTGTCGGGCCATGAAAAGTCATTCTCCCGAAGGTGTGATGGCGGCTCTATATCACTCTCTTTTTGAGGTTGATACGCCTGGGGCTGAAAAGAGGATGAGGAAGATGGGCTGAAGGAATGATCCGCTGTTTTTTCCTTAAGCCCAAGATTTTCTTCAGGCTGCGCCGGAGAGGGAGCCGGGGAGGGTTTTTGGTGGATATTTTGGGCACGGAGTAGCTCAAGAATATTTGCCGTGGTATCTTCGTCCATATTGAGCCCGTGATCACTGGCCTGATCTTCGGCAACTTTATGAAGTTCATTGAGACTGTATCTCTGTTTGGGCCCTTTCGAGTCATGAAAGGCTGTTTCCAGTTCATGGCGGACGAGCGGCGACAGGCCAAAACGCCGTGAGACGTGAATTCTGTGGGCTTCTGTGCCATAACGGATGATGTGAATGAGCTTTTCATCGGGGAGTATCGCTTTTTCAAGCAACGGGCCAGACACCTCTACCACATCCTCGCACATCATATTGATCAGGGCTTCAGGGGGGGTATTTAAAGAGAGCAGCGCGGCGGCCACGTCCAGGCGCGTTGATAAGTCAACCTGCCCCAGGAGTTCCTTTAAAATTTCGGTGAGCATCCGCACTTGAACAGCAGAGGCCATAGGCCTTTCTTGCAGAAAAAGGTCGCTGATATGAGAAAACAGCAGGGTTCTGCTCTGCTTAGAACCCTCCTGCGCAAGCGCGATTAGATTCCGGATCCTGTCATCAAATTGGGTTGTTTTTTGCACTCTATTCCTTTTCCCAATATAAAACCCCTACCTTAAAGACCAAATATTAAGGAATAGTCATCAGAATGACAACGGATGGAAAATTTATTTTTAACATAAATCAATAATTTTTTTGAGCGCTAGAATAGGCTTTTTTTCGTTTGAATACCAGTTAAAAAATGAGATGAACCACATGGCGCGACAGAGGTATCAGGGATGGGGATAAAATGACAAAAAGTATATTTTATTATATAAATTAGATGATTTATAATATAATATGTCGCATTAGTGACGTTTTATTTCGAAATAGTGTGGTTGACGTTATTTAAGACCAAGCAAATTTTTTAAGAACAAGCAAATTTTCTGCAAAAATATATTATGAAAAAATTACCCTAAGGATTAAGATATAATGCATCGCGTAAAATTGGATGATATCGATTGCCGAATTTTAGAAAATCTCCAAAATAATGGTCGAATCACAAATGTAGATTTGGCAGAAAAAGTCGGCATAACCGCGCCGCCCTGTTTGCGAAGAGTTCGCGCATTGGAGGAGGCGGGCTATATTAGAGGTTATCATGCCGACCTTGATGCGGTGTCGATGGGCTTTGGCCTGACGGTTTTTGCCATGGTCGGGCTGCATAGTCAGGCGGAAAGTGATCTTAAGGCCTTTGAGAATTTGGTGGCGGAATGGCCCTTAGTACGGGAAACCTATATGCTGAATGGGGAAATTGATTTTATTCTTAAAATTGTTGCCCGCGATTTAGCTCAATTTCAAACTTTCCTCACCACAAAATTAACCCCCGCCCACAACGTCGGTAGCGTCAAGACATCCTTGAGCATAAGATGCGCGAAGAAGCTGCATGGTATTCCTGTCGGGGCGGTGGCGGAATAGACTTAAGTCAAACTAGATAAATTCAACTTTAGTAATTTCGTAATAAGTTTCCCCCTTGGGGGTTTTTACCTCAATCTCATCGCCGATTTTGCGGCCAATGATCGCGCGGCCAATGGGGGAGATATAAGATATTTTTCCCGCCGATACATCAACTTCATCGACGCCAACAATTTGATACTTGACGATTGTATCATCTTCATCGGCAAGGCTAACGGTGGCTGAGAATAAGGCGACGTCTCCGAAAAGTTCTTTTGGGTCAATGACTTCTGAACGGCTAATTTTACCATCGATGTCTTGAATTCTGGATTCTATGAAGCCTTGTTGCTCTTTCGCGGCATGATATTCGGCATTTTCCGAAAGATCACCGTGGGCGCGCGCTTCTTCAATGGCCTTGATAACCGCAGGGCGCTCTTCATGCTTTAGGGTCTTTAATGTTGCTTCTAGCCGTTGGTGGCCTTCTGCGGTCATCGGTACTTTGTCAACCATAATGTAATTTTTTCTATTATTAGCAATAAAATATCGCGCATAGCTTATTTAATAATAAACCATACAGTTACGCCGTCAATCTTTGAAAAACGAACTACTCAAATACATAAGACTGAAGGGGTTTAACTTCAAGTGAGCTAGATTTCAAGACTTTTATTGCTTCCATGGCAGAAATTGCGCCTCGGGTGGTCGTATAATAGGGTATGTTGTGGGTCAATGCCGTTCGCCGAAGGTCGTAACTGTCGATAATGGATTGGGCGCCTTCGGTGGTATTGAAAATCAGGTGAATATCGCCATTCTTTATGCCATCAACTACATGAGGGCGACCTTCCAAGACCTTATGGATTTTTTCAACGTTGAGGCCGGCCTCAATGAGGAACTGAGCCGTGCCGCCCGTGGCGACGACCTTATAGCCCATATCAATGAGGGTGCGGGCTGGTTCAATCATTTTCTGTTTATCGCTATTTTTAACAGAAATAAAGACCGTCCCAGTGAGGGGTAAGTGGGTTCCTGCAGCAATTTGGGATTTTAGGAAGGCTTTTGCAAAAGTGTCATCAAGCCCGATAACCTCGCCAGTGGAGCGCATTTCAGGGCCGAGCAAAATATCCACGCCGGGGAATCTGTTAAACGGCAGAACGACTTCCTTGACGGCCACATGACGGGGCTTGGAAGAGGGAAATTTAAAGGCGGATATTTTCTCACCAGCCATGAGGCGTGCGGCATATTTGGCGATAGGCGCGCCGATGGCTTTGGCGACAAAGGGTACGGTTCGGCTGGCACGCGGGTTAACTTCGATCAAATAGACCACATCATCCTTAACCGCATATTGCACATTCATTAATCCCTTGATGTTTAAGGCAAGAGCGAGCATTTCGGTTTGTTTATGAATCTCTGCAATAACGCTTTCTTTTAAGGAAAAAGGGGGTAAGGCACAGGCGCTGTCGCCAGAATGAATACCCGCTTCTTCAATATGTTGCATGATTGCGGCCACGTGAACGGTTGTTCCGTCGCTTAAGGCATCCACATCTATTTCTGTTGCGCCGCCAAGGTAACGGTCAATAAGGACGGGGCTGTCCCAAGATACGGACACGGCCGCCGCCATATAACGCTCAAGGGATACGGTGTCATAAACAATTTCCATCGCCCGTCCGCCCAGAACATAGCTAGGCCGGATCAAAATAGGATAGCCTATTCTTTCCGCAACCTTCACGGCTTCTTCCGTATTGGTGGCAAGGCCATTGTCCGGCTGTTTTAAATCAAGATCATTGACTAATTTCTGGAATCTCTCCCGATCTTCCGCAAGATCAATAGAATCGGGGGAGGTGCCCAAGATGGGAATGTCCGCATCCAAAAGCGCGTGAGAAAGTTTAAGGGGTGTCTGCCCACCAAATTGAACGATCACGCCCAGAACGGTGCCATTTCTCTGCTCACATTTAATAAGCTCAATGGTGTCTTCGGCCGTGAGCGGCTCAAAATACAGGCGGTCTGATGTGTCATAATCCGTCGAGACCGTTTCAGGATTGCAGTTGACCATGATCGTTTCATAGCCTTGCTCGCTGAGGGCGAAGGCCGCATGGCAGCAGCAATAATCAAATTCGATCCCCTGACCAATTCTGTTGGGGCCGCCGCCGAGAATGATGATTTTTTTCTTATCTGTGGGGTTTGATTCGCATTCGGCATTTCCCGAGGCATCCCGCTCGTAAGTGGAATACATATAAGGGGTTTTCGCTTCAAATTCTGCGGCGCAGGTATCAACCCTTTTAAAGACGGGGTGGAGATCTAATTTAGCTCGAAGAGCCGTCACATAAGAGTCTTTCTCGCCAATCAATTCAGCCAAACGCGCATCGGAGAAGCCAAGTGATTTAATTTCACTCAATTCAAATTTATTGTCGGGCAGGCCGTTTTCTCGGATGGCAAGTTCCGTATCAATGATCGTCTTAACTTGATCAATGAACCAAGGATCGTATTTGGCGATGTCATGGATTTCTTTGTTAGAAACACCAAAGCGCATTGCCTGTGCCATAATCAGGAGGCGATCATCGGTCGGACTGGCCAATGCGGCCCGTATGGCGTTAATATCGCCATTTTCAGGGTCGTAGCCTGGAATATCAATTTCATTAAGTCCCGTCAGGCCAGTTTCCATAGACCGTAGGGCTTTCTGCAAGGATTCTGCAAAATTCCGGCCTATGGACATGGCTTCCCCCACGGATTTCATAGCCGTCGTCAGGGTGGGTTTGGTGCCGGGGAATTTTTCAAAGGTAAAGCGCGGTATTTTGGTGACCACATAATCAATGGTGGGTTCAAAAGAGACTGGCGTTGCGCCGGTAATATCATTTTGCAATTCGTCGAGGGTGTAACCTACGGCAAGCTTCGCCGCGACCTTGGCAATAGGAAAGCCCGTTGCCTTGGAGGCCAAGGCCGAAGAACGGCTCACCCTCGGGTTCATCTCAATGACGATCAGTTCACCGTTTTCCGGATTTACCGCGAATTGGACATTGGATCCCCCGGTTTCCACACCAATTTCCCTCAAAACCGCGAGGGAGGCATTGCGCATGATCTGATATTCTTTATCCGTCAGAGTCAGGGCCGGCGCCACGGTGATGCTATCGCCCGTGTGAATACCCATGGGGTCCATATTTTCGATGGAGCAGATGATGATGCAATTGTCGGCCTTGTCCCGCACAACTTCCATCTCATATTCTTTCCAGCCAAGAACGGACTGCTCAACCAAAACCTCGCCCACGGGGGAGGCGTCAATACCGCTTAACACGATCTGTTCGTATTCTTCTCTGTTATAGGCGATGCCGCCGCCCGTACCGCCCATGGTAAAGCTGGGCCGAATGATGCTGGGGAGTTTTATATAATCAAGGGCGCTCAGGGCTTCGGCAAGGGTATTGACAACGCAGCTGCGGGGGGTACCAAGACCAAGTTTATCCATGGCATTGCGAAACAATAATCTGTCTTCCGCCTTATTGATGGCTTCCTCATCCGCACCGATCAGTTCAACATTATATTTTTTAAGAACACCCCTTTTTGAGAGTGCAAGCGCCGTATTCAGGCCTGTCTGCCCGCCCATGGTGGGCAGAATGGCGTCGGGGCGTTCTTTGATGATGATCTTCTCAACAAATTCTGGTGTGATGGGTTCCACATAGGTGGCATCGGCAAGGTCTGGGTCGGTCATGATTGTCGCAGGATTACTGTTAATCAAGATAACGCGATAGCCTTCTTCTTTAAGGGCCTTGCAGGCTTGGGTGCCGGAATAGTCGAATTCACAAGCTTGACCAATGATGATCGGGCCAGCGCCGATAATGAGTATAGAATGTATATCTGTACGTTTAGGCATGTTTTTCGATCATTTCCATAAAGCGGTCAAAAAGATAATGGCTGTCTTGCGGCCCGGGGCTAGCTTCGGGGTGGTGTTGGACGGCAAAGGCGGATTTTTCAATAAGCTCAAAACCACAGAGGCTTTGGTCAAACAGGGATATATGGCTAATTTTTGCCCCCTCAGGCAGGCTCTCTTTATCCACCATAAACCCATGGTTCATGGAGGTGATTTCCACCTTTCCTGTATTATAATCCTTCACGGGGTGATTGGCCCCTCGATGCCCCTGATGCATCTTGAGGGTTTTGGCCCCAATAGCCAGTGCCAATATTTGATAGCCAAGGCAAATCCCGAAGAGAGGAAGGCCTGTCTGCAATAATGCTTGAATGACAGGAATGGCATAAATTCCCGTTGCCGCAGGATCACCAGGGCCGTTGGATAAAAATATGCCGTCAGGTTTATAGGATAATATTTCTTCTGCCGTCGCGGTGGCAGGGACCACGGTAATGCGGGTGCCAGTTGCCGCAAGGCACCGCAGGATATTGCGTTTGACGCCATAATCAACGGCCACCACATGGGCCTTTGGGTTGGCGATTTTTTGATAGCCATCCTTTATGGTCCAGCGCGCCTCGTCCCAAGTATAGCTTTTCTTGCAGGAGACCTCTTGGGCTAAATCCATGCCGTGAAGTCCGGGCCAGTCTTGGGCTTTCTGTATAAGGGCAGGAATATCGAAGATGCCATCCTTATTGTGGCTGATAACCCCATTTGGCGCACCGTTTTTGCGAATGTAACGGGTAAGGCGTCTTGTATCGATGCCTGAAATGCCCACCAAGCCTCGGGCAAGGCACCAGTCATTTAAATGACTCTGACTGCGGTAGTTTGATGGTGAGGTTATGCTTTCCCGTATGATCAGTCCGCGCGCAGCAGGGGCAGCTGCTTCATTATCGTCTTCATTGGTGCCGACATTTCCGATATGGGGGAAGGTAAAAGTAATTATTTGGCCGGCATAGGAGGGGTCTGTCAGTATTTCTTGATAGCCGGTGATCGCGGTATTAAAACAAACCTCGCCAACAATGTCATCTGTACACCCGACGCCGTAACCCCAAAAAAGGGAGCCGTCAGCAAGGACCAATACGGCCGTTATGCTCTTATGCGCTGGGGCATGATTTTTATTTATTTCAGTCATAAATATCTTTTCGCTATTTGGGCGTATGAACGGCATTTCCGAGAGGCATTTTTGGCGGACATAAGACGAGCATAACTGTAGGTTGCAAGCCGTTAAATGCTTAACTTACTATGCGTAAATTGACCGGAACATAAGTGAAGGGGCAGGGAAGGTCAAGAAAATATTTTATAAAATAAATGGTTTAAAATCAACAACTTACAATATAATTATCTGTTGCAATCTGTCGTGCTTTGCGGTAATATCTCTGCTTCCTAAAGTAAGGGCCGGCACGTAAGCAATTTACATCGTCGGCATTTTTATGAAAAAGGACTAAAAAACAATATGTTGCGAGATCAACTTACCACGAGCATGAAACAAGCAATGAAGGATAAGGATAAACGTCGCTTGACGACGATCCGACTCATCCTTGCGGCCATTAAGGATCGGGACATTGCGGCCCGTACCGATAAAAACGCCACTTTAGATGAAGATGCCGTTGTTCTTGAAATCCTGTCAAAGATGATAAAACAACGCAAAGAGAGCGTTGTGGTTTACGAGGAGGCCGGCCGCCTTGAACTTGCCCAGCAGGAACAGGCGGAGATGGAAATTATCTCGGAATTTCAACCACGGCAAATGTCCGATGAAGAAATAGAGGTGGCTGTTCAGCAAGTCATTGTGAAGACCGAGGCCACGGGACTGAAAGACCTTGGCAAAATAATGGCCACTCTTAAAGAAACTTATGCAGGACAGATGGACTTTTCAAAAGCGAGCGCCGTGGCGCGGGCTGTATTGTCTTAAATTTTCTGTATTGTCTTAAATTTTCTGATTTGTCTTAAATTTTATTGTCTTTGAGTTCTTTAAGCCCAAAAAAATATGACGCGCCGGAGTGAAAAACCCATGGGGTTTACGCCTGATTTCCTTGATGAAATAAGAAATAGAATAGCCGTCAGCGATATTGTCGCCCGCCGCGTTAAGCTTGTCCGTAAGGGGCGGGAGCATAGCGGCCTCTGTCCCTTTCATAGTGAAAAAACACCCTCCTTTACCGTCAATGATGACAAGGGCTTCTATCATTGTTTTGGCTGCGGCGTACATGGGGATATCATTAAATTTGTCATTGAAACTGAGGGCTTAAGCTTTCCGGAAACGGTCGAGCGGCTTGCAGGGCAGGCGGGGCTTGTCCTGCCTGAGGATCGCCCCGAAGACAGGCTCCGGTCTCAGCAGCGAAAATCCTTATATGACGTTATGGAGGCGGCCGCCAAATATTATGAAACCCAGCTCGTCGCACAAGCCGGACAAGAAGGGGCGGCTTATCTTAGCCGCCGGGGCTTAAGCCGCGATACGGTGAAAAAATTTCGTCTTGGCTACGCGCATTCCGGCCGCACAGCCTTGAAGGAGGCCCTGCTTAGCCGAGACGGCATTTCAGAAGAGATGATGGTCGAGGCGGGGCTTTTGATCCAGATTGAGGAAGAGACTGGGGCGGTCAAGCCCAGCTATGATCGTTTTCGTCATCGCGTCATGTTCCCGATTACGGACAGGCAAGGGCGGGTGGTCGCTTTTGGCGGGCGGGCGCTTGATGACCAGGCCAAGGCGAAATATCTTAATTCCCCAGAAACGCCGCTTTTCCATAAAGGCAGTCTTCTCTATAATCTGGCAGGCGCCCGAAAGTCATCTTATGATGAGGGACGGGTTCTGGTCGCGGAAGGCTATATGGATGTCATTGCCATGGCCCAGGCCGGTTTCACCAATGCGGTGGCCCCCCTTGGAACCGCGGTGACTGCAGAGCAGATTACCGAATTATGGAAATTAGCCCCAGAGCCTGTGATGTGCTTTGACGGCGACAAGGCGGGCGTTCGTGCCGCTTATCGGGTGGCTGAGCGGGCCTTGCCTCTGTTAAAAGCCGGCCATTCCTTGCGTTTTGTGCATTTGCCTACAGGCGAAGACCCTGACAGCTTTATCAGCAGCAGAGGAAAACAGGCCTTTCGGGACGTCCTAGAGCGCGCCCAACCGCTGGTGGATACGCTGTGGAATTTAAAAACCAACGGGGTGGCCATTGATACCCCGGAACAACGTGCAGGGTTAGAGAAATCCTTATCAGAAACCTTGTCTGAAATCAGCAATAAAACCATTCGCGGTTATTATGATAAGGCCTTTCAGGATAAATTGTCTCAGCACCTCGGCGGGGCCTTTACGGCGGATCATTCGCTGGCGAATATGTCCTCAAATAACGCGTCTTTTGTGCCGCCTAAAAAGAATCACTTTGATTATTGGCAAAAAGACGATGGCAAAAGGGATGGTTTCAATGGGAAGAACCAGCTTTCCGGCTTTAAAAATATTAAAGATACGGCCATTTTTCAAGAGGGCCGGTTGGGGGGCGTAACCCTTGAAAGGCTTCTGATTCTCGTGATTTTGAACCATCCTTGGCTTCTCAATAATCACCATGAGGAATTCGCGACATATGTTTTCGAATCAGCAGAGCTTGACAAACTCCGTAACGAGATAATAGATGTATCACTTCGCGAATCGGACCTTGAACACAAAAGCCTCAAGCGCCACCTATATGAAATGGGATATGGCCGGGCATTGGAAGTCATATTTAAACAAGGTGAATTAAAAGCCGAATGGTTCGCATGGCCTGACGCTGCTCCCACGGATGTGGAGCAGGCGTGGTTTCATGTGGTCAATCGGCGTCGTATTTCAGACTTGGAAAAAGATTTGAAAGCGGCAGAAATAGAACTGGCTGAGAATACGACGGACGACGTTTATACCCGCTTTCTTGCCTTGAGGGCGGAATTAGACGATGCCAAGGGGAACGAAGCCAGTATTGATGGATATGGAATAACGTCAGGAAGAAAAAAAAATTCCTGAGGTGAAGAGTTATAAATTCGAGCGATTATCGCTGAGGGTTATGACCCAATTGGATTAGAGGTTTTTTACATGGTGGGCAAAGCGGTTAAAGCGGAAGATAAAAAAAATTCAAAGCCAGAAGAGTCGGCGGATAGCCCTCTTATTGGGTCTTCACAGGATAGTGTGAAAAAAATGATTTCTGAGGCTAAGGCGCGCGGATATGTCACTTATGACACCCTCAATGCGGCCCTCCCGCAGGAGGAAATGTCATCGGAAAAAATTGAAGATATCATGAGCATGCTGTCGGAAATGGGCGTAAATGTGGTCGATGAAGCCGACAGTGATGACAGCGATGACAGTGAAGATGGCGATGAAGAATCCGCCCCTCCCGTTAAAGCCAAAGCAGAAAAAGCTGACACTCTCGAAAAGCCTGCGGCGAAAGTTGCAGCCGACCGTACGGATGATCCCGTACGCATGTATCTTCGGGAAATGGGCAGCGTAGAACTTCTCTCGCGTGAGGGCGAAATTGCCATTGCCAAACGTATTGAAGCGGGCCGCGAAACCATGATCGCGGGGCTTTGTGAAAGCCCGCTTACCTTTAGGGCTTTGGTGGAATGGGCTGTTATGTTGGAAGAAGAAGAAATTCTTCTGCGCGATGTGATCGACCTTGATGCCATGTATGGTATTGACCCTTTGGATGAAAATGAATTGCCGAGCAAAGTCGTTCCTCCTGTAGAAACGCCAAAGGTGACGCCAAAAGAAGCTGAGCCAGAAGAAAATCAGGGAAATAAAGAAAATCAGGAAAATAATGATGGCTCAAATTCTGATGATGATGAAGATGATGAGGAAAATGACAGCACTGTTTCCCTTGCTGTCATGGAAGAGGCCCTAACCCCTCAGGTCAGAGAAATTTTTGACTCTATCCGGAAAGTACATAAGAAATTCACCAAGCTACAAGAGGCGAGGCATCAGGCTGGTCTTAAAAGTGAAGATCTGGTGACGGTACAAGAAAAGCGATATCAGAAGCTTAGTGAAGAACTTGTTGTTCTTATGAAAAGCCTGCGCTTGAATAATAACAGAATCGATGCCCTTTTAGAGCAGCTTTATTCGTTGAATAAACGCCTGACGGGACTTGAGGGTAAAATGTTCCGCTTGGCCGAACGCTATAAAATAAAACGAGAGGCTTATCTAAAAAGTTACCAAGGACGTGAATTGGAACCCGGCTGGATTGATGCCGTGGCGCGCAATGCCGGCAAGGGCTGGGCGGAATTTGCGGATCGTGAACGCGAAACCATAAGCAATATGAGAGGTCAGGTGATTGATATATCTCAGGAAATTGGCCTTCCTGTCGGGGAATTCCGCGAGATTGTTAATATGGTGCAAAAAGGCGAAAAAGAAGCCCGAATTGCCAAAAAAGAAATGGTGGAAGCGAATCTAAGGCTCGTTATTTCCATTGCGAAAAAATATACCAATCGGGGGCTGCAATTCCTCGACCTTATCCAAGAAGGTAACATTGGCTTGATGAAGGCTGTGGATAAATTTGAATATCGCCGGGGCTATAAATTTTCGACCTATGCCACCTGGTGGATCAGACAAGCCATTACCCGTTCCATTGCCGATCAGGCGCGGACTATTCGTATTCCCGTACATATGATTGAAACCATTAATAAATTGGTGCGGACAGGCCGCCAGATGATGCATGAGATTGGCCGCGAAGCTACCCCGGAAGAATTGGCCAAACGCCTGAGTATGCCCCTTGAAAAAGTCCGCAAAGTCATGAAGATTGCCAAAGAACCGATCTCTCTTGAAACCCCTATCGGAGACGAGGAAGATTCGCATCTTGGTGATTTTATCGAAGATAAAAACGCGATCCTTCCCGTTGATAGTGCCATTCAAGCCAACCTGCGCGATACCACCACGCGGGTGCTCGCGTCGCTTACCGCACGCGAAGAACGGGTGCTGCGTATGCGATTTGGCATTGGCATGAATACCGACCATACTTTGGAAGAAGTCGGCCAGCAGTTCTCTGTGACCCGGGAACGCATCAGGCAGATTGAAGCCAAGGCCTTACGTAAATTAAAGCACCCAAGCCGATCACGTCAATTGAGGAGCTTCTTGGATACCTAAGGTTCAAATAGGGGAAATATTACAGGATAATATTCAGCAGGATATCTTGCCAGATAAAAAAAGGCGCGGCGCATATAAAAAAATGCACTATGGTGTCATTCTTTCTTGTCTTTCTCAGGAAAAATCTGCTATTCCCCTAATCTCTTCTTGTGAAGAGGGTCTGTAGCTCAGTTGGTTAGAGCTAGCCGCTCATAACGGCTCGGTCGTAGGTTCGAGTCCTACCAGACCCACCACAACACCCACAACACCCACAACACCCACAACACCCAGTTAAAAGAGGGTATTATGCCCAGCCTTCCCGTGGTCATTCCTGCCTTCGCCCATTACTGTCCAGGAAAATTTAGGTTTGTGGTTCATTGGGAGAAACTCCATAATTCCTCCTGTTTGTGTGGCACATGTTGTCTCTGCCGTTTCGTGCTTGTTGTGACATTTCTGGCCTTGTAAAGATACCAATTCTCAAAGAAATCATAATATTGTACAGATGTACCATGATCTAAAGTCGTCGAGAGCTCATTGATCTTGGTCGCTGTAATTTCAGAATATTTCGGGGTAACAATTCATTTTAATATATTATTTAAGACCACCATGATTGGTTCGGATTTTACTCTCTTGGCTCCAAACGACTAAAAGGTTTGTCTATGTTTCGCCAAGATAATACTGGCGAGTGTCATAGTTAGATTTCATTTAAACATCAATAGTGTTTTCTGCGGTGGAGCCAATTTTCCTACAATGAGACGCTACTGGTTTGTTAGATACATCGCCTCTTCATTATTGTTTGTTGTTCAAAATCTGTTGGTGGCAACAATTCATTTTATCATGTTTTCTTTTTAGGTTGTAGAAAAATTCGATATAATCGAACATATATTGCTTAGCGTCCTTACGGATTGGATAGGTTCCTCGCCGGGCCCGCTCCCGTTTTAATAAATGAAGAAAACTTTCAGTTCTGCATTTTGCCTCCGTTACACTCTGTTTCCGTCGGAGCCGAGGCAATTCCTGCGTCTCCTTACACTGACGTCCAAATTATGATCTGTTAAGAATTTCTGCCATTCATATCCTGTGAAGCTCTGCCCGCAGACCCTTGTTATTGGCGATCTTTTCCTCAAGTGCTTTCAGGCGGTTTCTGAAGTTGGCTATATTGAGCCTGAGCCAGATGGAACGGGTACTACTGGGGCTGATAATCTCCCCTGTTTACGCAGCTCATTTCTGACCCGCCATTGACCATGCCGGAGAATCTGTGGCATAGACTAGGATGGCCTGTTCCGTTTCCTGATCAAACCATCAAATAACCCGCACCGAATTTCCTCGTTCCAATTGATGATGCTGTTTCCAGACATCTTTCCTGTTTGACTGCATCTGTTTCCGATCAAAGTCATTCAGTTTCATAATCAATTTGATCTTGGCCAGCTTTCTGTTCAGATGCTGTGAACGTTCACTTTGCACTTCGACAAAAATATCGGTTGGCTTATGGGTGATACGGACGCAGCTTTCGGTTTTATTGACATGTTGTCCGCCGGGACCGGATGATTTTTTGGTGGTTATCGTAAGATCACAGTCCCGCAATTCACCAAGGCGCTTTTCATCGGCCAGCAGGAAAACCCCCACAAACCAATTCTTTCTTTTGTGACCGGGACGATATCTGCTCTGCCCGCGCCACTGAACAGTGCCAAGCCAAGTCTTCAGAAACGGCTCAACCCCCTGCCCATCCAGTTCGACAATAACTGATCGGGCACCTTCAGGATGGCAACCCGCCACTTTTTCCAGTATTATAGTTACTATTCGGCTCTTCCCCGCCTCACGTGTCAGGCGGCGCAAAACCTCTATCACTGCAAATTCGCATTCTTCTGGGCCATTGCCGGACGTGATCAAAATGGTTTTTTTCATGATGTCACCTTCTTGAATGTGATCAGGGGCCGGAAAGTGGCCACCTGTTTTATCAAGCCAAACCCTTCCAAATCCAAAATCACCTGATGAATATCCTTGTAAGCTTCGGGCGCTTCCTCAAAAAGCAGTGCCTTATCCTCACAGATCACCCGGCTGCCAAGTGCCGTTGTTTTAAGGTCTTGTGCTTTATAGCGGTTTGACAATTTTCCCATGGCTTCTGATCGTTTCCACTTCCGTCCGGCGCCATGGGCCAGGCTGTGGCCAGCGCTGGCGAAATTCCCTACGGGTTTCACCAGATATGACAAGCTTCCACGTGACCCCGGGATGATCACAAGGCCCTGATCTGATGGCGCAGCCCCTTTGCGGTGAAGATAACGCCCTTCTTTGGCAAGAACACTGTTATGACAAATATCCAATATGGTCTGACCTGTTGTCCGAAGCGCGGCCAGCAGGCGTTATGCAATGACTTTCCGGTTGGCAACGGCCCATGTCACCGCATGATCATGACGGGTGATATAGTTCCGCCCTTCTTCACTGTCAGCCAGAATACCATTTGCCCGAAAGCATTCAATATGCGCTCTTAGTATGGCCTCTCCCAGTCCCCGCGATCCACTATGAACCAACAAAAAGATTTTTTTCTTATTAAGAGCGTTAACCTGGAAAAGTTCCGCATCCCGTATCTGCTCCACTTTCAGGAACTCGGCAAAATGATTGCCGCCGCCCACGGTACCAAGCGACGCTGGCAAAAAGGTCTCAGACAATGAAAGCCTGTCGCAAAGACGTGCCGCCTCCTCATCCCCCATGGGAGCCTGCAGATTCGGGATTTTCCGAATGATCTTATCAAGTTTGAATTTTTGCAGTTGGATTTCTGTCTGCATGAACATCATGCCACAGCCGATGTCATTGCCCACCAGATGGGGGTAGATCATGTCCTTACTTTCAAAAACCGCCCCAATGGGGGTCCCCCGACCGGGATGGAGGTCAGGTAATCCCGTGACGTTCACCATTCCCGGTAGGCGAGCCGTATGTTCAAGCTGCTGAATGGCTTCGCCCTCAATCCAGCTTTCAGGAGAGGCGATAATGTTTATTTTCGCTTTATCCATCTTTCCTCTCCCCTTGGCTGACTAGCTTCGCCATTGGCTTAACGGCCCTGAAACCAAAGGGTTGACAGGCCCCTTTCTTGAGCAGGCACTCCCCCTCGAGCAATTGTACAATAAGGGTATCGGTCGCATTATCCCCTTCAAACCGTAGTCGTTTTTTCACTGTGGCAAAATCACCGGGGGTTAATTGGCCCAGATACAGCACATCATCCGGCGCAGGCCGGTTGAAAAAAGTCTCATAGGCCAAGGCCACCTGATGCGCTTCCATATAATCAAATTTGATCTTGAATGTGAATCGGCGCAAGGCTGCCTGATCAATTTTATCCATCAGGTTTGTGGTGCAGGCGAACGGGAGGGCATGACTTTCCATCCAGGTCAGCATTTCATTGACCTGACTGACTTCCCAGCTTTTGTCCGCGCCCGTCCGGTCAGACAGCAGGGAATCCACCTCATCAAAAACAAGAAAAGCTTCCTGCTCCCGCGCCTCTTCAAAGGCCCTGGCAATATTCTCCTCTGATCCGCCAACCCATTTGGACAGAATATCCGATGCACGCTTGAACAGGATATCCATCTCCATCAGTGCCGCCAAGTGGCGCAGGTAAGCTGATTTACCCGTTCCGGGAGGCCCATATATACATAAAGAATAATCATGATAGGGCATATGGGGCCCAACCAGTTTCTCCAATCCGGACAAGGCCGCGCCTCCATTGATCAATGCGGGATGAAAGGCCCCGAAATGAGCAGAGTGGTTAGGGGCCACCCGTCCGTGATTCACAACCTTAGAAAGAGATGACGTTATCTCCCAAACCATGTCGGCGCCACCGCCGTTCATGGCGGAAACAGTAACCGCCGTTGCCATAACACCGATAGAAACCGGCCCTTTACCCGCAATTTGCCGAACATCTTCACCGGTAAGCGTGACGTCATAGTCTTTCGCCAGTTGGGCAAGTTGCCGTTCACGCACCGCCGCATTTGGTAATTTCAATTCCACCGCGTATGTCATGCGACGCAAAAGCGCCGGATCAAAGCAATCAAGGTCATTTGTAACCCAAAAAGTCGGCACCTCATTCTGTTCCAGGATGCGGTTTAAGAATACCTTGGACCCGCTACCCCAGCGTTTTTCAATCAAATCTTCCATCTCATCAAACAACACCAAGGCATTCTCTTGCCCGGCCAGCAGACTTTGACAGAGTTTGAGCGATTCCAGACGTTCGGAACGGTCAGGTTCATACCCACAGGGATCCTCTTCGCCGACAGCAAAGAGGTTTTTACCCAGTTTCTGCGCAACTACCTTACAGAGTTCAGTCTTCCCCGTTCCAGGCGGGCCGTAGATCAGGATATTGATCGCTTTTCTCCCCAAACCTGCCACCTTAAGCAGGATATCCCGTACGCAGTCCCTCTCCCGGCGGATATAATCATAATCCTGCCACGTCAGATCAGTCGCAAGCGGTTGGCCCAGAAGCGTCTTGAGAATTGTCGCAAGACCACCAGATGTTTCAGACAAAGCCAGAACCACATCTGAATTTATTTCATACCTGAAATCATTACGTCCGCTATTCCGAAGTCTTTTTATCAAACCAGATTTGACCAGGTTGCCCTGGTTTAACAGCTTTTTCGCCCGACCATTATTCAGGTCAAGAGCCGTTGCCAACAAGCTCTCACTATCAAAAAGCCTCTTGCAGATCAGATCATCACAAAGACTGTCGAACTTTTCTGCCATCCACTTACGCATCAGAAAGAGCAATATCAGCTTCTCATCTTCCGCCAGCGACAGATAATCCGTCAGTAAATTAAAGTTGCAGACCATATCATCGTCCTGCGGTCTGGGCGCGGTCTGACCCTGTCCAAGCATTACATATATTTCATCTTGCAAACCAACTTTAAGGCCTGTTTTTGTGTAGGCCTTGCCTTTAACGCCACTTCTTTTTTTAAGTGCGGTCAGGTCAAGGTTCAACAGAACCTCATTCTCTTCCAGCCACTGGTAAAAACGGATTGCGGCCTGAGACCGTAAATTAATTTTTTTCAGGATCCGGCCCAGATAAAGCCTGATATCCCGTTGTTCATGCGAATTGCCCATGTTTTTTTCCATCATCCGGGCATAGCTACCCGTTACCGTAAACACGCCTAGGATGCAAATCGAAAAATCCTGACGGACAGCCGAATGCAACATGTGCTTACATGTCAAAATTATTTTATGTTGATGATATGTTCCAAGCCTTCGTAATTTAGCTCGGATTACATAGGAGTAACCCTAAGGGGTAAAAAAGAAGACGGAGAACATATCGGTGGTCATGATTTTATTATTAATCATATGTTTCTCCTGTTGTTCGTTAATTAAGTCCTTCACCGTGAAGGAATGGCGTATCTAGCACAACTTATTGTAAAGGTCAAGTACTGCACCAAAAATTGTAAGAGTTCATGTAGTTTGAAGATCAATGGTGAAAATGGGGTCAGTGAAAATGGGGTCAGAGACATTGCTGTCCCACTTAATTTGATGTACGACAATATTTGAGATCTAGAACTGAGGTGGTCCTGTTTGTTTGGGCAGTTTAGCAGCGAAGTTAAGGTGTATCCTGTTTCATGTTATGCTGCCATTTCTTGTGTTTTATGGCATGGGATTAATCCCATGTCATAAAATTGTTTTCTTGATTTCCAGTAAGCCTCACGCGGGGTGCTTCCGTCAAGGGAAGAATGGGGCCGGATCGTATTATACCCCAAGGGCAGCTACTAAAAATCTATCCAGTCCATGATAACCCGTCTTGCTTTGAAACCATCACTCATTTCGTGCAAATAAATGGCTTCATATTTAAGACTGCGCCATAGCCTCTTTTAGAGCTTCGACACAGAAGTCGGCATCCATCGTGTTTGATAGGCGCCAGCTCAGCACATGGCGGGTGGCC